>Ga0214542_1003730_pt1 | contig 30714 bp, 14 predicted proteins | sample CNSS1metaG_FD_160096 | JGI IMG/M metagenome (GOLD analysis project Ga0214542, IMG submission 160096) | Root nodule microbial communities from cowpea collected in UCLA plant growth center, Los Angeles, California, USA - CNSS1 | ecosystem: Host-associated > Plants > Roots > Nodule | place: USA...
GGATTGTTATGTCTCATTATACCTGGCATAATGTGACTGAGAGTTCAAGAATCACTACCAAGTATGTCTTCTAAACATATTTCTTCATGTTATATACACTGTTCAAGTTTACACATTCCTGAACATATTTTTCATCTAACCCTTGCAGGCATTCTTTTGCAACCTTGTCATTTGTTGCCGAGATCTTTATCTTCCTTTATGTTGGTATGGATGCCTTGGACATTGAAAAATGGAAATTCGTCAGTGATAGGTATTCTTTAGACCCATCAATAATAATCTATTCATTAATTTGCACTCATGAAAAATTGCTGAACGGCATTCTTTCATGTACACAAAAGGTCTGCTTCTCTACTAAAACGGTCCTTGTATTACTTGATGTGACTCGAGAGCTCTTCTCTAGTGTTTTTAGCTTTTATTTTTCTTTAGTGAATTTTTATTCTGCATTCATCAATCTTCTCAATGTTTCCTTTTTATTATATTAGAAAAACAATTAATTTGCTGTACTTGGTTCTTTCTGCAGTCCTGGAACATCTATTGCAGCTAGTTCAGTATTGTTGGGCCTAATTCTTGTTGGAAGAGCAGCTTTTGTTTTCCCCTTATCCTTTATATCCAACTTGGCTAAAAAATCACCAAATGAGAAAATTAGCTTCAGACAGCAAGTATGGCTAAATTTCTGTCAATGTCTTTCCCAGATTTCTTGTTGTACTAAGTTTTGTTGACAGGTTTCGCCTTGTTTCTAGGTGATTATTTGGTGGGCAGGTCTTATGAGGGGTGCTGTTTCAATGGCACTTGCATATAATCAGGTAGGAGCAACAATGCTTATTAGTGGTTTTGTTGTCTTTTGGAAAATTGAATTATTGGCCACTGATTCTGCCAATGGTAAGTGAGGAAAGAACAGTGGTCACAGAAGATAGGATCTTATAACCTGATGCTTTAAAATGTGATGCTCTTTTCAAATGCAGTTCACCATGTCGGGGCATACTTCACTACGAAGCAATGCAGTCATGATCACTAGCACCATCACTGTTGTACTTGTCAGCACGGTGGTAAGATATATGTTTTGTAGTTGCTGACATCCAGAGACAGTGTCATTGATTTCTTTTTATTACAGAGGCTATTTTGTCTTTCCTATATCACTTCCATTCATTCCATTAGATTAGCCATTTGACCTGCTTTCTATGATAATAAAAGATTGATTCTTCCACCTTGTGATGCTCAATTTAATCAAATTTGACATGGTTAAATATTTATATAAATTTTTTTTTAAGATGGTGCTGACATTTCGTAATGACAATTCTCAGGTGTTTGGTTTGATGACTAAGCCACTCATAAGGCTTTTACTACCTCATACTCCAAATCATAAAGAAATAAACATCGTGATAGCTACAGATACATCTACTCCAAAATCAGCCACTGTCCCACTTCTTGGGAGTGCTCAAGACTCTGAAGTCGATATTGATCCAATCCATCGTCCAAGCAGCATCCGTGCATTGCTTAGAACTCCAACGCACACTGTTCATCGTTTGTGGCGTAAGTTCGATGATGCATTCATGCGTCCTGTTTTCGGTGGAAGGGGTTTTGTTCCTGTAGAACCTGGTTCTCCATCTGAACGTAATGGTCATCAATGGCGTTGAGGAAAAAGGCAAGAAATATGTAATTTGTATTGTAAAACTGCATAAATTTTTGTGGAGGTCAAGCAATGCGTGTATAAGAATCCCGTACTCAGATTTTGTCAGTTCTTTGGGTAGTGACTGAGAAGTGAGAGCATATGTCATCTCAACTCATCCCAGCGTCCTTCCTAAAGTGTAATATTTTATTATTAGATTTCTTTGACCATTATCATTGTATTTAAACTTTTAATAGCTAAAGCTAAATATTTTTCAAGTTTTATTTATTGGGTTTTGTTTGTTGGCAGCTTCTGCCTTAGAAAGATTAATTTTTAGTGCACCTGATTACCGACAAACCTTTCACATAATTTGACATGAAGGATTACTTTGCAGAATAGGCGAAATTTCCGGAGTCTCACGCATTATTATAGCAAAATAAGGTGGAGTTTAGATTTTTCCAAAAAATATCTTTTTATAAACTAAAATTAACTTATCGACAACAAATTAAAAAAATAAAAATTTAACATTATCTATAACTATGTATAAAGAAAAATTCTTTTTTTGGTATCTACATTTATTTTTCAAAATTATTCTTTAAATAATAGTCTTTTAAATTAAAATAATTATTATTACTAGTTTTGTTATAATTTTATTTTAATTTATAAAGAAATTTATTTATATTTATTTTGATATATCTTTAAGAATCCTGAACTACTGGATAATGAGAGGTATGACAGGCAAAAACCTTTCTAGTATCAATTGCATTCCCTCTTCTTTAGTTGAGGTTTTTTTTTTTTTTGAAACTTTAGAGTTACGGAAACCTATGGTTCTTACATCTATGATTAGAAAATCGGTTTAGGAGGTAACAGCATAAACAAACTTTAGAAAAGAAAACATCAACTATATTAAACTGCTAGTTGTATGAATTAATAACAAATTTATGTAGTTTGTTTTAACCACGACAGAACTCTATGATATCTTAATGATTTTGCTTTTCGGCGTTCGGTTATGAGATTAATCCTCAGTTTGAGATGTTTCAAACCAGTTGGGGATGTAAAATCCTGTATGTTAAATCCTATTAATTTTACAAGAATAATTATTGTAATAAAACTAGACACATTCAAAATTAATGTTTTAAGAGAAAAAAAAAAGGAAAACAAAGACAAAAAGGTCAAGTGAAAAAGAATTATCATGAAGGTGATAGAGTGGTCGAACTTGGACTAAAATTGTAGGGTGCCAAATTAGATTTGTTATATATAATTTTTCTTTAGAAAAAAAATTATTCATTTTTTTCTTTTCACTTCTTCTCCTTAAAACAAACACACATAATAGTAGAATTCAAAAAAAAATCATTCGCTATTATATCATGCTATTATATCATGATACCAATTCATGAATACCATTTTAGATAAGTCATTCGTATCTCATCAATTTGATTTTGTGGTATTATTAAATTTGATGTCGTTTTTCCCATATCACGTTCTAATGAATTTTTAAATTCATTGTATGTAACTCTGAGAACTTTAGAGATTTGTTTTATATTGTCTTAAAAATTCTTAGTTCTTATTAAATTTCTCAAGTTTAGCTAACGTAAATGCATTTCTTTTTCATCTTCATCACAAATCTTCCTCTTTGAAAAAAAGGAATCAATTTTTTTACTCTTTATCATAATCTTTCTAATATAAATTTATCACCTCTCACCTATTTAGAAAAAATAAAATTTATATTCACAAATCACAATTATCACAATGCAAAACATAACAAAACTCATACTACTTTAATTAAATAAGCAATATTGTATAAATTCAAAACTTAAAAAAAAAATTACCATAAGTAACGAAAAACACAAAATCCCTAAATTTCATAATTAAGGGTTATAATAATTTAGGAAAAAATATAATTAGGGTTCATACCAATTTCATAAAAGAATCCCTAAAATCATAATTAGGGTTTATATTAATTTGGGATAAACTTAATTTGGAAGAAACATCCTAAAAAGAATCATAAACTAACTAACATACATACATCATAATAAGATACTAACCTTGATTTGTGAGAGATCATGCAAGAATGTATACAAGAATCTCAATCTATGTGTTTTCAACCTCAATTTCTCAATCTATCTCTTTGTATTTATCTCTCTTCACACACTTTTATGATAATTTACATGGTGGAAAGATCTTATAGTAAAAAAAAAAACCTAATCTCTTTTATAAATTAATGTCTTTATTAAAATTTTTTATTTTATCTTTTATTATAATTTTCCATAATATAATCTTAATATAAATAATATATAATATAATTTTAAAAAATATATAAATATATATAAAAAAAAATTCAAAAAAAAAAATGGGGGAGCCGTGGCTCCCCCTTGTCATATCCTAGTTCCGCCATTGAAGGTGATAATTATATTACTACTGCTATCACATGCACTGATTTTTTTTCTTTCATGACTTTAAGTATGTTAATCATTTATCTAATCACAACATATGGTAATTAAAAGTAATGGTACTATGTACATTGGACCGAGAAATAAATTATTCATATCTTTCGTTTTTGGTGATTTAGGAGTGTTAAAGATGAGTAATTATGGTAATTCGAAGATTGTTGGTGTTGGTCATGTCATGTGTGGACTTTTTTAGTAGGTTCAAATACTATTTTAGTTCATGTTTTGGTCTAATTTGTTCAATTTGGTCTCTTTCTTTTTTGGTGGTGGTGGTAACGACAATAGTGGTGGTGATGACTAAATTGAACCAATTTAACTAAAATAAGGATTAAATTGAACAAATTAACTAAAATAAGAACTTATTTGAACAAAACACTAGTCATAGTGTTAATATTGTCACGTCATGTGAATAGTGTCAGCATATACATTATGCCGCTATCAAATTAAACGGCATTAACAAAAAGACGAAATTGAATATAATTTAGCAAATCAGAAACCAAATTGATTAAACTGGACCAAAACAAAGACCAAAATAGTATTTAAACCTTTTTTAATATTATAAACCATTTTATCAACCTCAATAGACCATTAGTTTCTACTATCAAGTACAATTTCCTTTTACGAAACATTAAATTCTCATTATGTTTCTTTCTTATTTGCAAGCTGTTTGCTGTTGGAATCCTATTTTTTGAGGTGCAATTTCCTAAAATATTTTTTTTCTAGGTTTATAAATTTGTATATTTATTTATAATAATATACTTTATTAAAAATTTATAATTTTTTTACAAACTTGTGTAAATATAAATTTAAAAAATATACTTAATTTAATATTTACAAATTAATCAGCAATAAAAATTTGAAGAGTGATTATAATAAATAAAATAATTAAAATATATTGCTATTATGGTAATAGAAAGATTATCATAGTAAAATATTATAACTATGGTTTTTTTGTTTTGTAAAATTATTTTTGATACATGTATATTTAATTGGTTAAAATAATTTATGTAATATTTTTGTGAGTGTAATAAGTTAGAAAAATAAAATTAAATAATAATATGATTGTAGGTGAAAATATTTGAAAAAAAATTAATATAAATTTAAAAATTACTAATATAAATTCAAAACATTTAGGTCTATTTATAGAAAAAAAATCTTTAAAAAAATATTAAAAAAGTATAGACTTTTTTTAAAAAGGTTTTAATGGAAAAAAATATAATTTTAAAATATAGCAAAATACAAAAGGTATAAAATTCAAAAAGTCAATTTCAAATTAAATAATTATTTGTTGAAGTTATTCATTATTTAAATTAAAGTTAATAATTAGAAAAATTGTACTAAAAAAAATAGTTTTGAAAGAAAGCTAAAATTTAGTTTTGAAAGAAAGTTGGTAATGGATGTAGTAAAGAAATAATAAAGAATAATGAATTAAGGGAATTGATTTAAATTAAATTTTTTATATGTATATTTATATAGTTAAAATTTATTTTATTTTTTCTAATTTATTAGACCCAACAAAATTTATTACATAAATTATTTTAATCAAATAAATATATATTTATCAAAAGTAATTTTACAAAAAAAAAAATCATAATATAATATTTTATTATGATAATTTTTCTATTACCATAATCACTGTATATTTAAATTATGTTATTTATTATAATCACTCTTTAAATTTTTATTCTCAAGTAATTTAAAAAATATTAAATTAAATATATTTTTAAATTTATATTTACATGAGTTTGTAAAAAAGTTATAAATTTTTAGTGAAGTAATTTATTATAAATAAATATATAAATTTATAAAACTAGAAAAAAAAATGTTGCTAAAAATTTGTTTCTCAAAAAAAGTATAATTTCAGTCACAAATGATATGCAAAAATAAAAAAATAAAATAAAAACATGTTGAGAAGTTACTCATTCGCAAAAAGATAGTCTACTTACATAATTTACTCAAGTTAATAAAGTTCAAAAGTTGTCTATATCTAGGAGTATCAAAGTGAGTCAACTCGGCTCACACAGGTTGAGCTAAAAAAGAACCAGCTCAACTCAGCTCACTTTTTTGCTGAGTCGTAAAATTTGCAACCCGGTCTAACTAGAGCTGTCAAAGTGGGTAAGAACTTGTGGGCCAACTCGGACCGGTTTGGGTTGAAATTTTTTTACAAATTTCAGTACGGGTCAATTTTTGATCCGACTTACTAAGAACTCAGCTCACCCGTGTTGAGGATAGTTAATATGTATTGGATCTAAAAAAATACATAGTTAAGTGTGATATTAAATAAAATATGACTTAATAACCATTAATGCAATTTTATTTTATGTAAAGAATAAAAACACCTATAAGTTTTGTACAAACGTGTTTAATATTTTATCTAATGCTCACCAATCAAAATTAAAAAAAATTAAATAATAGTAACTATATTTTAATGTTGCTAAAAGCTAAATATAATTAAACATAAGAAAATTTAAATTAACATAAAAACCAAAAAAAAAAAAAAAAACTAGAGGTGTCAAAATGGGTAACCCGGCCCGATCCAGACCCATCACGGATTGATCACTTAGTAAGCCAACTCAATCTAGCTCACTAATTAGCAAGCCAAAAAAATTCCTACCGACCCGACCCACTGCGGATTGATGAGTTAAAAGGATTGGTTCACGAACTCATTTAATTAAAAAAATATTATTTTTTTTATTTTTTTAAGTCAAAACTATATTATAATTCTAATTAAAATCTAAATAAACTTTAATACAATCCAAATACAAACCAAAATCACAAAAATACAAATTATATATGTGTTGGCTAAAAAACAACTTAACATGACCCAAATACAAAGTCAAACTTAACAAAAAAATACTTATGTGACCTTTTATTTACGGGTTGGTGAGCCAATCCGGCACCACGAGTTCAACCCGGCTGAGTCAGGTTCTAAGTGAGCCGGGTCAAAAATCAACCCATATTAAAATTTGTAAAAACATTTCAACCAAACTTGACACGAACCTGTAGTGAGCCAGGTTGACTCGTTGGTTCCAATCCATTTTAACAATTCTAAAAAAAAAAATATTAAACATCTAAAAAACTTATAAAAAAACAACTAAAATTAAGATATTTTTTTTGCTTTTTAATAAATACCTTAAAAATTCTAAAATTCTTATTTTGTATGAGATAATTGTTGTCTAAAATTTAAAAAAAAAAATTTGTTTATATAAAATTTATTATATATATTTATACTATTTTATTTAATATATTTAATTATTATAATTTTTAATGTAAAATGAATAAAATCCATGTATATTAATTATTTTTTAACGAGTATCTCGAAGACATCGGTTAAAATTTTTCTAGTTTTTATAGTAATAATAATGACGGTAATTAATGTAATAATAATGACGGTAGTTAATGTACGTACTTAGTATTTATATCCAAGTACAACTTGTTGAAAATGTTACAATACAGCTACAGACATTAATCATGACTTTAAAAAATTAAACACGTGCTACTCAAAGGTACCGTATTACTGTTATTATTATGAATTTTTTATTATTAGGAAAATAAAATTAATTTTTTGTCTAGGTGTTTTTAAAAAAATTAAAAAAAAATTATACGGGAATTCACCATTTTTGCGTACACAATTTTTCTTTCGTTTTATTCTTTTATTAACTATTTTTTAAAATCCAAATAATTATTCATAATAAAAATTTATTTTTCAATTTTATATTTTCAATAATCACTTTTATAGTTTAAAATAGTTATTTATGATAAAAAATCATTTAAACAATAAAAAAGTATAAAAAATAATTATTTTTTTATAAAAATTATTTTATGATCTGTTAATGTTTTTATTTTAATAATTAATAATTGTTTTATACTTTACTAATTTTTTTGTATAGTGAAAAAAACAAAATAATAATATTAATAGTTATCGAGGTAAATAATTTGTAGTTTGATAGGGTAAATAATAAATAGGAGATAAAATCCAGAGATGAAGCCCAGCCTTGGATAGACAATAACAGAAAATAGATCATCTTTTGTATCAGTCGGAGCCACAATTCTCCTCATACCGTTACTGTTCCTCAATTTACCTACCTCACACTCTTCAATTCCAAAATCCTCTTTTCCCTTTCAATTCTCCAAATTAGGTTTAGGGTTTTCCTTCTTTCGGAAAAAAAGGAAGTTTTGGGAGATATGGTAGACCCATCGTTGCTGACACTCGAAAAACAAGGGCAAAATTCAGTGGTATCTGAAGGAATCCACAATTGGGTGTTTGAGTGCCATGGGTTTTTGCACAATGCGGTTTTGATCATCGCTTCCTTTCTCTTCGTCTTGTACTTAGCACTGCAAGCTAGACAAAGCTTTCTCAAACTCTCACATGGTCGTTCTTACATCATTATATCCTATTACGCTTCTCTCTGGCTTGTCAGTATCCTCAATCTCGTGTGGTGCTTTTCCCAGGTCAGCTTATATTTTCCCGCAATTTCTTTAATCCAGCAAAAAATAAATAAACTAGTAAATTTACAGTTTAGTTCCCAAATGTTTTCAACTTGTGTAGTTTTATTCCTCGAATTGTTTACAGCTTGTTAATTTGGTGTGCATGTTTGGATTTTTGTTGGATAATTTATAATATTCAAAGCCAGGTTGAAATACTGGCTAGTTAGATGTTAAATGAATGTTCTCGAGTTTGGTTTCAGGTTCAGCTTGAAGAATGAATCGATTCCGGGCACAAAATTGATTTTGAGATTAAGCAATTTTATGTAGTTTTTTGCATTAATTTTATACCATATCTCTTTAAAATAAAAACATCTAAACATAAATCATATCACTTAACATCAATTTGAACCAAAATCAGTTTTACAAAATCAATTTGCAAATGTCTACTCAATCACACACTTAGTAGGATAAACATGTTAGTAACTCTAAAGATGTTAATTATTGGATCAAATTGAATATTGTTATTATTATTATTAACTATACCTTATCTGCTGTAAATGGTGTTAGTTATTGTTGTGATCTGCTATTGATGGTTAAAGTTTAATTCTTTGATTGATGCAGACATGGGAGTGCTCTCCTGGGAAAGAGTTTGCGTGGAACTTGTTGTCCCTCTTTACTACTTCTGGAATGTTGTTTCTTGAAGTGAGTTTGCTTGCGTTTTTGTTTCAAGGAAATAGTACCAGTGGCTTAGAAGCGTTAACTCGAACTTTTGGTATATCAGGGATTATTGTTGGTTTTGATATCTTGTTGAAGGTAATTCTGTGGTTTTTTCTGCAAGCTTGCTGCTTGTCCCTATATGGTTTTCAATGTATTAATTGTTCTAGTTTCACCTTTTCCTTGTTAGGCTATATATCTGTTTGCATTTGGGATTCCAATCTTCATCAACAGCGGTTACCCTACTCCTCATGTGAAGTGGAACTTGTGGGTCATTCACAAGCTGTTGCTTACCCTTGTTTATGGTTTCATATTGTTTATTTATCATTCTAGGTGGAGAGAAAGGTTACCTGGTAAGTTTGTTGCCTGGATAGCTTAATTAATGTCTTTAATTAGTTTTATGATAGCTTAATTAGTATTATGATAGCTTTAATTAGTTTTATGATAGTTAGTTTCCAGTATTTAATGTTTTTAATTAGTTTTATGATAGCTTAATTTCTATTCCTCCTTTTGCAGCGAGGCCTGCATACTACAAGTATGTTACAATCATGTTCATCTTGAATGCAATTGCACTATTTGCTTGTGCCATTACTGGAAACGGTGCTTCTTTTGGTTTCTGGTTAGATTCTTCTATTATTCTGTAGCTTACTAGAAAGTGATTCTTTTGAACTTTTTTTCTTTTGGCTTCTTTCTCTAAAGATTTGTTTTTTACTTTTTCCCACAGGTTATATCATTTCACGATTGTGTGTTACCATGCCGCTTATCTTCCCCTTCTGTATATAACCTTCCTGGCTGACTTTTTTCAGGTCATAGTGTCCTAAACTTAAAGCCTGGAGTTCAGTTTTTACAGTTCAAACATTGGTATTGTTTGCAGTTAGGAGTTAGGAATGTTCCTTGTCTTATTTATCTGTGTTTGTTGTCGTTGTGATTGTTACAGGAGGACGATTTGCGTTTGGAAAACGTGTACTACTCTGAAATGAAAGATGCTGGTTTCTTCGAATCAGATTGGAACTGATGTGGTAGTTGCTATATTTTTAGATTAATAAGACCTCGATGTACCAGGGCACCCGTTCACGAAATTTGTAAATAAAGTAAATATTTCAGTAGATCGCTTTAGTAGATAAATTTTTAAAAGAAGTGTTAGTAACCTCAGGTTAATGGTATATCAGAATGTTCTATGCGTGATTTAATATTGTATTTAAGTTTTCTGTTTGTTCAATTAATCAATTTCGGAAAAATAATAATGAACAATCATTACCCTTCAAGCATTTACACAATGCGAAGAATAGTCGTTTGCTGCATTCTTGTTGTGTAAATAAATTGTTTGATTAAAATATTAGGAAAGGAAGTAAGAAGTTTGAAGATTGCCCATCCTGATAATTCATTCTTCTGTATTGAGGATTTTTAATATGGAAGGCCAAAACGAAAGCTTATCAGACTTGAGAGACCTAAGTTGGATGTTATAAGAAATCTAATATCGAGATTTGATTTTGTAAGATGACCATATTAAAATTGGAATTTTATGTACATTTAGTTAAAATTTTATTAATATGATTTTAACTGCCTGTATGGTAAGAGAATTTTATAATTTTAAGCAAACTTAATTATGGGTTTTTGGAGGAGATCTTAGAGATACAACATCAATAAGATTTTAACACCAATAAAATTTTCAATTTAAAATTTTTAGACAATAGGTTCACACCTTTTAATGTGTTCAACTTTTTCATCTCTATTTACTATGAAACTTAGACTTATTTTGATTATCAACAATATCTCATCAAAGAGGAGTTATTTTCACATTACTCTTTTTCGAGTGGAAACATTTTCAACCACCAATAAGCACTTATATTATATTTGTTTGAGCTGATCATCAAGACAACTCATCGACTTTGATACCATTCAGCCAAAATTCTATTAATCTAATTTTAACGGCTTGTGTAGTCAAATAATTTTAAGCAAACCTAATCATGGGTCTTTCGAGAAGATAACTAGAGAGACACAACACTAAACATCAATGAAACCTAAGCCAAACTTATATATGAAAGAATGACACTACTTCCAACCTAAAACCTTAAAATAAAGAGATTATGAATCTTCTATCTTATAATATAGTCAACTTTATCATAAATATTCAATATAAATCTTAGACTCATACTTTAATTTCCAATAATATCACCCTCAATGTTGAGTCATTTCCACATTGGTAGACTCTCATTTAATAAGAAGTATTTTCAACCACGAGTACCTCAAGCACTTATACTTGTTTGAGTCAATCACCAAGACAAACCTTTGACTTTGATAGCATTTAGCCAAAATTCTATTAATATGATTTTAACAGCTTGTGTAGTTAGAGAATTTCATAATTTTAAGCACTTAATCATGGATCTTTTGAGGAGATCATTGGATATCCTAACACCAATGAGACCCTAACCAAACTTACATAAGATAATGACACCACTTCCAACCTAAAACCTTAAGATAATGAGTTTATATGAATTTTTTTATCTTATAATGCATTAAACTTTCTCGTCTATGTTCGATATGAAACTTAGACTCATACTTTGATTCTCAACTATATCACCCTCAATGGTGAGTCATTTCCACATTGGTATACTCTCATTCAATTATAAACATTTTCAATCACAAGTACCTCAAACACTTATACTTGTTTGAGTCTATCACTAAGACAAACCTTCGACTTTGTTACCATTTAGCCAAATTTCTATTAATATGATTGTAATCCCTTGTGCAATAAGAAAATTTCATAATTTTAAGCAAACTTAATCTCTAGTGATCTTTCGAGGAGATCACTAAAGATACACAACTCCAATGAAATCTAAGTCACTTTCATCTCAAAGTCTTAAAATAATGGATTTATGAATTTCTACTTTAAAAGGTGTTTAACTTTCTTATCTCTATCTTATGTGAGACTTAAATACATTAAAATTAAATTTATATCATTTATTAAATGTTTTATTATATTAAATGTTTTATTATAAATTAAACAATTTAAATATATTAATTTTAATTGTATTGTTTAAATAGAATATTTACCTAATATAAAAATAATTTTAGTATTAATTAATATTTAAATAACTTAAAATTGTAATCGGTAACAATTTTTAGTTTATATTGATTGAGGGTATTTTATTTATTTTGATAAGGTTATAACTTTTTTGTAAAAAGGTTTATAAAAAGATTTTAATTGATATGAACAAGGTTATTATTGTTTGGGTGATAGTGATACTTCAATAACTTTTTTACCTTTTTATCAATGCTAGTTATAATAAATTTTGGATTATATTAGTCAAAATAATCTCAGTTAAGAATATCCAAAACGTTTCCCTTTTAAAATAATATGTAACATATACATTATTTAAATATTCTATTTTTTATGATTGATAAAAATGATAAGAAAAAAATAACATGATTATCATATGTACACTACTAAACAATTAGTTTATAATATTTATTTGTTTTATGAGTGTTGTATAATTATAGTATTTTTGTTTCACGTTATTTATTCATGTTTCCATGCTGTAATGGAATATAATAATTATCAAATGTAAAAAAATGTTAAATTTTATAATTGAAGTAATTTAGTATATTATTTTTTAGTTATTATGTCGCACTGTATTGAAATTTCACTATAGTAGTTAGAACTATAATAAAATAACATTTGCTTTCTAACCGGAGACACGTGCTTTGGTTTTTTGTTAACGTTTAGATGTCTGATATCTCTTAGTATTTTTTATACTTTACTATTAACTATAATTAGTTATAATTAATTTATTGTTAAAACAAAACAAAACTAGATTCCAGACCGAGTCATTGTTTGTGGTGAATATGTTTTTAAATTCCCCACGATGTAGACTATAAAATATTTGAGTTGAATCAAATAATTATTGCTATTGCTAACATGTACTAAGAAAAAATAAAATAAATCAAGGGAAAACAATTTAAATAATAAAATAAAATAAATTTTTCATGAAAATTAATATCCATTTATAAACTTCAACTTTTTCAAAATAAAAAATAGATAGATAAAAAAATAAAAAATGAAATTCAATGTAAAGATCTATAATAGAATAGAAATAAGTTCGAAACAAAAAAATTTTAAACTTCTGTAATTTGCCTGATTTAATAAAAAGAGAAAAATAGAAAAAAGAATACAAACTATCAAACACAAAATTAATATCTCCCTTACATTCTACTGAACACACTATTAACTAACTGCTCTATGAATTCAAACCATAACAAAAAAATAACATTTCTTACTTAAAAAAAAAAAAATCGTATGCAGCTGATATGTATCTCGGGTGAAAGTTTCCCTTTTCTAATTCGAATTCCAATACCAAAGTTCACAAATTTTTAAAAGGAGCAAAAGGTACAATGTAGATGGATTCTACCTTACTCGTCTCCAGCTTCTTTCGCAAACCTTAAAATAGCTATTAAAAACAGAATACAAACGTCTAAAAATTCAAAGATAAAATTTTAAGCAAAACTAGGACTCCTGATTCGGACAGCTAATTATTTATCGTAATTATTACAAAGGCATACCGTCCACTGAAATCGTCAAATGTGAAAACCACACTCTTCACACAATTTCGCCCCGCAATTTTTTATTTTTTTTTCAAACCTAAACCAGGCTTAACAAGTAGAATATGCAGATAAAACACTTAATCAATTACCCCATACTACAAATACTACAATGGAAAACTATGAATGCCTACAAGAGATGTTTTTTTATCATGTTTACTAAGGACTCTGTTTACTGATGATCTCCTCGATAAGATCTGCAGCATCCTGAACCGTTGAGATGCTCTGTGCACTATCTTCTTCTACACTGATACCAAATTCCTCCTCAAGCCCCATCACGATCTCAACCTAAGGAGTACAAGTAAATCACAACAATCAAATGATGTGTATTAAATCATGATCAGGTTTGCGAAATTAAATCCAAGGAGTATTGAATGGAAGAAGTTATGGCAAGATGTTATTTACAGTGTCAAGTGAATCAGCTCCAAGAGCTGCGAATGTTGACTCTCCGGTGACTGTAGAGTCATCTGGTAGAGCCAGCTGGTTCTTCACTATTTTGCACACCTTTTGTACTGTCTCCGGTTTAGCCTGCGTAATGAATTCGACATATAAGCATGAAAACATTAAGCACATGGAAGAGACAAAAAAGTATTATTCAGTAAAAAAGGAATTCTGGAACTTTCTTACACATCCCACGTTATTGAAGTGTGCATTGAATAATTAAACAGTTATGCATACTCATACTCCCACCCATGTTAAATACTGAACCATCTATATATAGTTAGACTAGTGCCAAATTGTCAGCATAGAAATGTCTCTCAAAGCTTCTTGAAATTCTATAAAACACAAGATTGAAGAATTATGAATATTGTTTAATATAAAGGCCAAAACAATTTTCACAGCTAAATTTGTGTGAAAATCAGCAGTATGCAAAGGTTGTGCACACTTTAGTTTCGCTAGATAAATCCATTTCTAAAATTCTAATCATACAAAACAATGTAGTTCAAAAAACTAAAATCAAAAGCTACAACTTAGCGAAACTAATACCGAACTAAAGTACATTATAAAAATAAACTCGTGAAAGCACAACAAAAGAAAATGAACCACTGTCCCCAAACCCAAATGTGTGAAGTGAATTGTAGCTTATAAGATTGAAATGTATATTTTAAGATAAGATGTTACAAGAGAATAGGTCAAACAGTTAAAAATCAGTGTAGAACCATTCGGAGCGTTCAACTCATCCAAACTATTCTGCAGTTAAGTTTGTTTTAACAATTGCTTAAATGCAGTTGATCAAACCGCTTCTATGTAAATATTTTGTCTACTCCCCTTTGAGATGATAGAAAAATCTTAAAATGTGTATCATTTCAGTTTTGGGTTTAACTTTTAAATTTCCATAAATATAAAATTTCATATTTTCCCGCACAAATTATCTGTATTCAAACAGTGTGACTTCATGAGGTGAAACCAAAGCCGAAGAAATAATAATAACATACAGCACAGGAAACCCGAATGCAAGTTGAGCGCGGCTTCGAGCTAAAAGAAACATTCCTCCTCCCATAGCTTGAAATTGAGCTAAACCTCGGACTAGGAACTGCATTAAATGTCTGTTCAATAAGCATCAAAGAAAATTCATTAAAGAACGAATACAAAATAACGAAACAGAACAAGAAACAACTCTGCCTTACTAAATAATGGAGTAACTATATGAACTATTACTTAAAATCATTGGAGTTGTTCAGACGTGGGAAAACAATATATAAAGCATTTTATATATTCTGATCTAAGATTTTCAACTTCAGTTTAAATCTTCACTAACAATACTGGGGAAGGAAATATGATACAGCTTTACCATCCATGTCCTTAGAACATAACAAATACTACCAGCACTAAACACTTCTGAGCAGGCTTTATCGTTTAATAGATGATAATTTCATGTGTAACGGTTTTCCAAATGACAAAACAACACAAAATATCAATTATGAAATCAACCAGAATTTACACAAACAAATGTATGCGCAAATACGAACTCACTTAGTAGTTATTATAGCCGTATAATCAAATGCAAAATATTTGACAAAATAAAGACAAATAGTAAAAAATATCAATCAAGATCATCACGCGTTACCCTTCGTCAAACAAGGAATCGTAAAACAAGAAACTCGTCCCCTCCGTCAAACAGGAATCGTAAAACAAGAAACTCAGCCGAAGTGGAACACACTTCATAACAAAACATTCATAACAAAACTTTTCACGTAACAATAACAAACAACGCATAAGCCCGAGAATCCACAGTTCCAACACTCACTAGAAAAACGAAGAATAAAGCAAAACGCAGAATAACTATTATAATGAAAAAAAAAAATTCAAAGAGATCAAACGAAAATCGAAAACGATACCAATCTCTGATTGAACTGGAGACGTGCGGAAAGTGATCCTCCGTTAAACGTGTTGGTTGCCATGGAGGTGGGTGCGAGTATGCGAAAAGAATTGAAAGAGTTGAGAAGGTGGCGAAGAGTGTGAATAGTGAAGTGAAGAGTGTTAAAGAAAGAATAAATAGCTCCCTCCTTGCGCTGCCTTCGGTACTGTTTTGATTCTTGACTCTCTCCACCTTCCAACTCGGACCTATCTTTAGACTGAAATGGTCCTTTCGACTCTTGTTTGAGTCATATTTGAGCCCAAACTTGTTGGGCCAGAATATATATCAGGACAAATGAAGCCCATCAAAATCACTTACCTTACTAGTACTACTAAGATCAGTTCCTTGAGAAGATATATACACAGTTATTGAGTTTCAAATGCAATCCCATAAGATTTATAACTAGATTGGGACCCTACGTATCATCTTATTTTTTTATTTTTATGTTTAATTTGATTAAGAAAATAAGTATAAAATTAGTATATCTAAATAAATAATTTATTTAAATAATTATATTTAAAAATTATAACAATGTAAAATTATATATAATATTTAAATAATAAATTTGAAAATATAAAAATATTAAAGAACTAATTATCATTATATTAAATAACAATTATAATAATATCAACAGCAGTAATAATAAGATTAAAAAAATAATATTTAGATATTTTTTTTAAATTATAATTTTGACACTAATTGATTAGTGATATTGTAGAATTAAAATTAGAATGAATTTAGAGTTATATATTATATTAGAGTAAAATGTGTATGTATGGGTAGTTGTTAGAGTAAAATGTACGGATATTATGTACAAAATATACATAATAAATAGAACATGGAATAGATGTTAAATTTTTTTAAATAGTTATACATATAGATACAAATACCTTAATAATAATAAGAGAAGTAGAAAGTTGGACACAAATTCATACTATCTATATTGGTCATGTATTTTATTTCATTGAGGTTGGACACAAACTCATACTCTCTTTTGTCTCATGAGAGAAATATTAGTTTAATCAATAGTATTTTTTTATTTTATAATTTGTTTTTATATATTTAATATCGTGATGATTAAATTTAAGAAATAATTATATATAATAAGCTTGATATATATATATATATATATATATATATATATATATATATATTTTTTATTTTATATATTATATATTAGTTTTGTAATTTTGTTATATTAAAGTGTTTAAATATGTATAACTATTTATAAACATTTGTAATATATTATTAATATAATTATTAGCATTATTCCTACAAATACGTGATATTATTATTAATTAAAATGATAATAATAATAATACTAATACAAATAATATTAATACTACTAGTAATAATATTAATAATACTAATAATAATGCAAAGGTTAATGATAATAATAATAAGAAGTATATTAATAAAAAATATAATAAAACTATTATTAATTAAAATAATAATATTAATACTATCAACAATAATAATCCTAAAAATAATAATAATAATAACAATTAAAAAATAATGATAATAAAAATAATAAATAATAATAATACTAATAAATATAATAATAATAATGCTAATAACAATAAAAAATATTAATATTAATATTAATAATAGTATAAAGAGTAATAGTAATAATAATAATTATTATTATTATATTAATAATAATAATATTAACAAGTAAAAATAATAATAATACTAATATTATCGGTATTAATGCTAATAGTATTACTAATTAAAATAATAACTTAATGATAATAATAATATTTTCAATATTGATATTATTAATATATTAATATTATTAATTTCAATAAATATTAATAATACTAATAGTGTTATTAATTGAAATAATAAAAAAAATGATAATGTTAAAAAATAATAATAATAAATGCTAATAAAACAATGATATTAATGCTAATAATATAAAGAATAATAACAACGGTAAAAATACTAATTTTAATAATATTATTAACAGTAGTAACAATAATAATATATCTATATTAATATTAATACTATTATTAATTAAAATAAAAATTCTAATACAAACAATAATACTATTATTAATAATAATAACATTAATATATTAATATTATTATTAATTACAATACTAATTTAATAATACTAATTGTATTATTAATTGAAATAATAATAATATTTAGGTATAAATACACATTTGGTACCCAAACTTTTTCGGAAAATTTAATTTGGTACCCGAACTTTAGGAATGTTCAATTTGGTACCCAATTTTCTATAGAGATTCAATTTGGTCCTCTCCGTTAAGTTGGAGTTAACACCGTGTCCGTACAGGACATGTGTCAAGCCATGAAATTTTTATTTTTATTTTTAATTTTTTTTTTCAAAAAAATTAATTTTTTTTTCAAAAAATTTAAAAACTACCACGTGTCAGTTTATCATCGTGCCACGTGGCAGCTTACAATCATGACATGTGACAGTGTAATAATTGTTTTCAATTTAGTGCCCTAATTTAAATTTTTGGTTCAATTTAGTACCCAAATTTTTTAAAATGATCCAATTTCGTCCTTTCCTATTTGAGACCAAATTAATAAATAATTTAAGTATTTAGGTGAAATGATTTCATGTATATATTAGAAAAAGTTATGGTAACATGTATATATAGGTTGTAATTAAGCTTATTTACTAATTTGGTCTGAAATGGAAGATGACGAAATTGAATGATTTTAAAAAATTGGGGTACTAAATTGAACCAAAAATTTAAATTGGGGTACTAAATTGAAAACAGCTATTACACTGTCACGTGTCATGATTGTAAGCTGCCACGTGGCACGATGATAAACTGACACGTGGCAATTTTTAATTTTTTTGAAAAAAAATTAATTTTTTTGAAAAAAAATAATTAAAAAAAAATAAAAATTTCATGGCTTGACACGTGTCCTGTACGGACACGGTGTTAACTCCAACTTAACGGAGATGACCAAATTGAATCTCTTTATAAAATTGGGGTACCAAATTGAACATTCCTAAAGTTCGGGTACCAAATTGAACTTTCCGAAAAAGTTTGGGTACCAAATGTGTGTTTATACCTAATATTTATAATTATAATATTAATAATAATAATATTTATAAATATAATATTAATATTTATAATAATAATAGTATCACTACTTAAAATTCTCATATTACATGAGAATTTCCTTGCAAATTTGTTAAAGAAAATTGCAAGAAAAGACTTTTTCCTACTATTTGTTCTAAGAACTTTAATTGGCAGGTGTAACGTCCCATTTAATTATTAAGCGAAATTAAAAGAAACGTCATACAAAATAGCAATGTGGAGTAGTCCTGGGGTCTTAACACAACTCCTACAAACTGGGCACACCACGATGCCAACGGAAACCAGATAAAAGTCTAACAAAGAGAGAGTAGAATCGTAAGGCATAGAACAATACATGGGCTGTAGCCCTAAAGAAGACCCATGAAGAAAGAAACATAAAGTCCCGCCCAGATGGCTAAGCAGTGGAATCGCCATTTCCTTGCTGACCGCGGAAACATCGCCCATCTGCTCCCATCAATTAAATTGATGATCATCGCAAGAAAGAATAGCCACATACAAGACAACCATACAACAAACAGGGTAAGCTAGAGCCAACAACATTCTCATCATACAATCAAATATATTTTCACCATTCAATATCCATACAACAACCAAGCATGTTATGACTTTCAATCGATACACTACGACTCAACTCGACTCATCCGGATACGTATAACTTGGTCGGATTCAGCGGATGTCCAGACTTGTGGTGGATACCTCTGCTCACCCTCGAGCTATGTGTTATAAGTGTTATAATGAATCAATTTCCCTCACCACAAGGTTAGCCCTTAATGAATTTCAGGCCTCCTGCTACTCTCACCACAGGAGTCAGTCCGCTCTAGGTGAGACTAACTGACTCCTTAGAGCGTCAGGATGCAACCTTACCTTGAATCCTTACTTAGTTATATAGATGGGGCACCACCATGGAATTACGTCCCGACCACTGAAGCGCGACCCTGAAAGTCTCACCTAGAGACTCCAAGGAATTATGCACTGACACAGATCAATCATATTCACACAGCCAAAGAATATTCACCATGCATAGATATACATTAATCGTACCAACCTTTAAAGCCAATGCCTTTCATGTTTCAGGCCCAACCCATTTCAACTCATCATAAACCATCCATGCATAAAGGATTTCCATCTCATCTCATTATCATGACTCTTTGATACCAACCATGTCATTAAAATCACATGCTAAACTCATAACAACCCAATATTCACAATTTATGACTTGCACCACTCATTCATACTCATTCATCTCAAACTTTCAGCACAATACTTAAAATCAAGCAAGCATTATCCATACAAAGCCAAGAAAAACAATCACACCTCGCATTGCCTCGCCCAACACCTCGCTCAGGCTGAAAGGTCTCGCTCAGGCGAGACGTTCTCGTCCAGGCGAGCCCCCTTCGCCTAGGCGAGGGCTCGAAAAAGGAAGCAGGAGCACATGCGGGATCTTGCTTAGGCGAGACCCCTCTCGCCTAGGCGAGATGCTCGCTCGCTCAAAAGGTTGAGCTAGTCACCTAGGCGACCTTTCGCGCAAAAGTCCTGGGCGAGCTCCCTGTTCGTCTCGCCTAGGCGAGACTGGCTCGCTTGGGCGAGATTAATAGGTCTCGCCACTGTTCTCCTGTAACAGTCACCTGTTCGCACCCAAAAGACAGTACATGGCAGTTCACGCATTCAACACAAACATATAGTGCATACAACGTCTAACAAACTCTAACCCAGCCATAAAATAATCAGGACTCAGACTCTAACTTCCCCGTACCTGGAAAAAGCTTAACGAAGACCTTGACTGCACGACCACGAGCACGACAGCTCTAAGGATGAACTACAGGGCTGAGATGAGAGTGGAACAGAACCAGAAAAATGAGGTTAACCAAGGCTCTTACGGCAGATTACGAAAAGGTTATAAAAAAGGAACTAGCATGAACTCGAAGGTCACTTACATGGAGTAACGGAACTTCCTGGCTCAACATAACAGCGGTGGCAGAAACCCTAGCAGAGGGGTTGACGGCTGCAGTCTTAGGTTTTTTGAAAGAGAGTGAAAAGTGAGACTTAGGGCAATAAAGGGTGGTTTTATCTACTGGGCCAGCTCTTAGGCCCACTCGCAAGGGCAGCCACGTACATTTTTGGGCCAAAAGGAAAGGAACATTTTTAATGGGCCTTACAGTAGGTAATTCCTTCGTAAGTAATTATTTCCAACAAAATTATAAATTTCGCAAGTATTTCCTACAAAATTTATTGCAAAAAGTGTTTTATACAAAATATTAGCAATTTTCTGCAAAAAAAATTTCACAACAAAATTTATAAATATTTCCTACGAAAAATATTTTAAAACAAAATTGACAAGAAATATGGATTTTGCTAGTAGTGTATCAATAATACAAATATATAAATATTAATACTATTAATATACTTATACTATTATTGAAAGCGATACATGTATTATTAACACTATTATTAATTAATTGAAATAGTAATAATAAAAATAAAAATAATAATACTAGTAAATAATAATAACAATTATAATACTATTAACACTATTATTAATTGAAATAGTAGTAATAAAAATAATAATAATAATACTAGTAAATAATAATAACGACTATAATAATAATAATCAGGTTAATGTTAATAATAATAATTATTATAATTATAATTATTATTATAATTATTGTAAAGTCCATTTTCTATTTTAAAATTTTGGGTCCAGTTTAATAAAGGATTCAAGCCAGTCAGTCACTTGTTTTTTCATTTTCATAAACCTTTTCAACTTATTACTCTTCTGTTTTCTCACAAATCTCTCCTCCCTTCACAGCTGTTGTTTTTTTCTCCAACTCAATTGAAAACCTTTCCTGAAATAGAGGATGAATCTGGAGTCTGTGTTTCATACTCCATGGATCAAACTGAACAATTTATTCCTCAAAGAAAGTTGAACATCAAACCTTTGTCTTTTCTCCTATTTCAACTCTATTGTGTTGGTTCAGTTTTTGGTTCTTTCTTTGAGCCTCGTTCTCGTCCTTGTGCTCATGTTTTCAACTCTTTAGTTTGTTTCTAGAGTTGTGGGTCGCTTTTAGTTTTGAGGTAAACGAAGCTAGGGTTCAAAGCCTTTTAACAGTATTGCATGTTTCTTGGTTTCTAAATTATGTTTTCAATGCCTGTTTGATGTTCACATTGCATGGAAATGATTTGGGTGTTGTGTTCATTATGTTCTGGATTTGCATGCATGAGCAGATGAGAAACTTGTTATTATTGCCCAAGCAAGCAGTTATCGCCTAAGCAAGAGTAGCAGAAACTCTCCTCTGTTTCTGTTCGAGTTGTCGTTTAGGCGAGGAACTTCAACTTTGAGCGAAGAGCAATTTCGCTTAGTTGAAAAGGTTTCGCTTAAACAAGAACTCGCAGAATCTCACATTGCCGCCTCTGTTCGAGCTCTCATCCAGACGAGAATGCATAACTTAAGCGAGATAACCTTTGTGGCTTAAGCGATGGGTTTTAGCTTGAGCGAGACTGGTGTAAGGAAGTGTTTAAATTGCTTGATTTCTTATATGGTTGGCTGTTTCACTCCTTAAGAGCATGTTGTATAATATTGTGCATGTATGATGTGGTATTTGAGACTATATTTCATATATTTGGCATGAGATGATAATGTTTGAGATAACATGTGGATTATGTGTGGGAATTTCATGGAGAAATCCCTTTTGATGATAAAGTTGTGTGTGTAGTGACTTGAGGATTAAAAGTAATGTTACATCCTGACACTATCAGACTCACATAGAATAGACTGATTCATGTGGTAAGAGTAGCAAGAGATCATAGTCTTTGGCAAGATAATGATCTTAGATGATCCTGGACTAACCTTGTGTGTTGTAGGGTGAAACTCATTGACAATGGTTTTGCAAGCAGTAGAAGTCATCACAAGTGCAAACAACTAGTGAATCTGATTTCATTATAAGTATCCAGATAATTGAGTTAAAAGGTTTGTCATGGTTTACTATCACATGTTGCTTGTGTTTATAAAAATTTGCTTGCTTATTTACCTGTTAAAAATCATTTTCTTCTCTGGCTCACATTTTCTCTTTGAGTCTGTTTATTGTTTGGTGTCATGTTTACAATGATCACCAATGTTGGTGTAAGCAGATGCGGAGATCCTCGTTGACCACCAAGTCGATGGAGATGTTGTTGTTTAGTTTAGGCATGTTGGGTCTTACTCATTGTTGAGCCTCTTTTGAAAAATTACTTTCTTTATTTCTTTGTAATTCCTTGTTCTTTGGTCAATCTTTCGCTAAATTGTTTTGCATTTTAAGACATATTTATGACATTGTTCTATGTTTGATATCTCTATTCCAGTATATTTTGAAATTATAAAAGATTGATTTATAAATTGTTTGTCGCGTGTTTTATTATAATATGTGATATTTTATTTGTTAGAAATTTTATTAAATAGAATCTTACACTAATATTAATAGTATTAATAATAATAATTATAAATATAATAATATTATTATAATACTAATATTATTAAATGTAATAATAATATTAATAGTAATTATGTTTTTAATTAAAATAACACTACAGATAATGATAATATTAAAAATAATAAATGTGAATAAATAATGATAATGATAAAAATAATAATGTGAATAAATAATAATAAAAATAATAATGATAATAAATAATAATAATATTACCAATATTAATACTAATACTACTAATACTAATAATAGTAATAAAAATAAAAATAAAAACAATAATGCTAATAAATAGTAATAATAATGCTGTTAATAAAATAATAGTACTGATAATTATAATTCTAATAATAATAAAATTAAGAAATGTGTGTTGAATGATATTTTCGAGAATAAGATGAAATATTGAGGATAATAATCGGGTGACATTTGCGTAAATTTTGAAAATTGATAGTTATTTCAGAAAAAAAAAAGGGTAAATGGAGTGTGTGCAATGCCAAAAAAGTCATGAAAATGGACAGATGTCAATATTTAATGATGGATTTTTGTGGATTTTTCATAATACTAAGGGTTTGTTCTCTTGCATGGATGTAACTGTTGAAGGGAATAAGCGAGCACGAATTCATTTTCAAATTGTGTTCCATTGCATAGATGTGGACCGATAAGCGAACGCGGATTTGAGGGATGAACAAGTTTTTTCATCCACTATAGAAGTAGAAGATTAGCGAGTATTATCGACCACATTACCATATTGTCCTCGTTTTTACTTTCACACGCAGTAGAATATTCGTCGTCTGCCATGAGTGTTGTTGGAGGTGTTGTAGGAGGAGTGGCGCACCAGTGTGACAGGTGTTGGGGTGGTGATAGGAGTGGGATGGCATTGACAGGTCTTGCACTGGTGAGGGAACTGGGATGACACCGGTGTCTTGCAGGTGGTGAGGTGTTGTGATTGTTACGGGAGGTGTGGGATGGCACGGTGTGGGCACCAATGTTGTGAATGAAGAGAGAGGGACGACACCGGTGTCGTTGGTTTTCTTTTTTCTTTTTACCTTTTTCTTGACTTCTTTTGACTTTTTTTTTAATTTTTTAAACTTTTTTTAACATTATTTAACTTTAGTTTAAAATTTAATTATATAATTTTTCTAAAAATTTAATTGTATAATTTTTTTTACATTCATAAAAATTTAGTTTTTTTTATTTTAAAATTTTATATAATTTTAATATTTTTTTAATTCGTATTAATTAATTATAATTATTTTTATAATATCAAATTACAAAATCATTCTCTTTTTTTACGCAAGGGTATTATGGTAACTTAATAAATATATCTATTTTAACATATAATTTTATCTATCACATCAATCAAATCTTTCACTAACTTTCATAAAAATTATCTCCAAATTCACCCACTTTACCCTCTAAATTCACTAAAAAAAACACAAATATCTATCTACCTAAATCTACATAAATTCATCTTCACACTCTCCCCCATATCCATCTACACAAAAGAACACACCCTAAATTTTCATGTATATTTAGCAGAATTTAGTAAAATTAGTAGATAATTCACCAACTTCAAAATCGGCACGAGTCCAAATCCCACCTCCGCATAGCATTATTATTATATATTTTTAAAAATTGAATCAAACACTCCTAAAACACATTTCAATAATTAGGTTAAATATGTTTTTTTCTTTCACTCATAGTAAAAATTAAAATTAGATTTTTTTTTTCAAAATTTTGGACAAAGTTAATTTTTTATTTTTAAAAATACGTGAATTTAATCATTTTAATCAAATTTTGTTAAATTTATTTAACGTTTCAAACATTTTTTCTTCTAATATTAAAATGTAAATATTTCAAACAATATAAACAACTCAAATATTTTAGAACGTCAAATAAATCTTACAAAATTTAAAAAAAAAAACTAATTTTAATTTTCATCGTTAAAAAAATAAAAATATATTTAACTCTTGTGACTTTTAATCTAGAGAAACTAGATTTAACCAAAAATTTCAATAAAAAACTATTCTCAATTTTTACCGAATAATAATATATTTAACCCTCGTAATTTTAACTGTAAGTGTAGTGACTTATTCTTTATTATATGAATTGATATGAATGTGATGATTGTGGATGAAGCTGGTTGGTTAGGACGGAGCCTGAAGCACGGCAAATTTATAAATGTGAAAGGAAGAGGTGTTTGATTGTGAGATGGGTGTGTGTTCTTTATCGTCATTTAATGTGACCCATAAATGTATATCTAGTTGCCTTGTCAAGTATTTATGTAGTTTGAACTTCGATGTCGTTTGTGTATTTAGTGTACGTTTTTCTTTGGTGGGGGGTAGGTAGGTTTCAGAAAATGTGGTAGGAGCTTTAAGAAAAATAAAAAGAGGTGAAAAGTGGTTTTCATTTTAGTCCATTCATTTTTTGCCATCTCAAATCATTTTCAGCTTCAGTTTTTCAGGTAATCATTCTTCTCTGCCTTCATTCTTGCCATTTTGAAATTAATGTCAAAAACAGGTGCACTGATTGCATCTTAGATGTTAGCTCTCACCCGGTCCCACTTTGAAGCAGATTTGGATTGGGGTAGGAGCTACAACACAATCATTTAATATTGATGATAAAGACTTCTTATTTGCATGCAATATTAGTTTGGTCTGACGTTGATTTCAAATATGGTGTGATTAATACTATGATATTATAATTATTGTTAACAAGACTCCCTTATAAATTTTTGTTAGAAAAACTTTAGATATAAGGATTATACTACTCGTTCAAGTCAGTTTTAACTATCGGCTTTGATATTAATTATTAAATTTAAGAAGATAAGAGGTTCATTGGGAGATACAATAAATTAATGAGACTTGAGTCCAACCACGTAAGTTATTAGGTATTGATATTATTTTCAACCTAAAATCTTAAGATTTATGGGTCTTCACTCTTTATAACGTTCTATTTTATCATTTCTAATCAATATAAAACTTAAACTTATCCTTATATTCGTAACGATTACAACTGATATTGTTTTTTTATGTAAATTAAAAGAGGAAGATCAAAACTTTAACTTACACTCTACCGATATTTGGAACAAAGTTATAGGCTAAAAGTTTGTTTTAACTGAGAATGGAAAAAATTATGAACCACATCATTAACTTCAATTTATGATGAGATCTTAATTGACTAGTCAACTTCGTAATCAATGGAAAAGTTAAATTTTAATTATGAAGAAGGAGCTATTATGGTGATAATTTTTGCAGAAAGTGTAAATAGTAACTATTGAGGTAGGCATAATAATTAAATTTGAAGAGTGAAAGGGGAAAAGTGGAATGATTGTTTGCAGATTAAACTTGGTTGCATGGCATCCAAAGGTATAAATAAGATAAAGTAATAGAAGCATGTTAATACGATGTTTTCGGCTACTTTAAGTAAATGTGTCCATTTATATTTTAATTTCCGTAAAGGGTCTGTTTGTTTAAAATATTATAAATGGGTGAAATTGTAGGAAGGATTTAGGAACGACGATTTATAATTTTTTTTCTTTTTTTTTTTAAAGTATGAATTCCTCGTATGTATAAAGATTTTGGTTTGATTTTATTTTTATTGTGAACTTTTTTAATTTATTTTATTATTTATTTAAATGTATTCTTAATTTGTTTAAAGTAAAGTAATATTATGATTTTTATTCTATAATATTTTAATGACTTTTTTCTGTTTAACTAATTTAATGTTTAAAATTTATTTAATTAATTGAATGTATAAAAATCGGAATGGCCTCAATTAATTAAGAATAAGCTAAAAAATGTTTTTATTATCCATGTAGACAATGTATCATTTTATATTATTTATATGTCCATTCTATTAAATTTTTTATATTAAATAATCTCAATTTTATTACCATATCAATCTTTGTCATATTCAATTAATTAAATTGATTTTAAACATTAAATTAATTGAATAAAAAACAAAAAATAAATCATTAAAATATAACATAATGAAAAATATAAAATCACTTTATTTTAAATAAATTAAAAATACATTTAAATAAATATAAAAAAATCACAATACAAAAATTTGAAACTAAAATCTTCATGCATCCAACAACTTCTCGCTTCAAATAAATTCTAAAGTAGTTGATCCTAACACAACTTTTTGTTGAAATAGAAAAATAAAATACATTAATGTAAAAACTTTACTAAAAAAAGGAAAAAATATATGTCAAAGTCTATGTCCTCTTACAACTTCACCCAATTTTATAATATTTTTAAAAATATATCCCTTTACTTAAATTAAAAATTAAATTGATCCACGTAAATTAGCCCATGTTTTCATTGATCACGTTCTATAAAGCTTGTTATCATATAATAACTATTTTAAACCATGATAATAAATACAAATTATTGTATGTTACTTTTGTAAAGATCATTCAAAAACTTATTATTAGTAATTCGCAGATAATTAAATAAATATATGGATTTTGTATAAACTATATGAAATTAAAAATTCTTAATTTATGCGCCATTATACGTATAAATAACATTATGTAACAAAAACCTTTTTAGAATATTTAGAAGAAATAACAAAGTAAGGAGAATTTGAAATTTCAAAACATTATACGAATCTTACGAAAAGAAAAAGTTAACAAAGTACTTTCTGATAAAAAGTTTCAAAAAAAATTTATGTAAGATAATGTATTTAATAAATAATGTTTAAAGATCTTTAGATTTTTTAAAGAATAAAAAGTAGAGATATAAAGATGTTTCAAAAAGTATAAAATTGGAAAAACTTTTATTCAATAAAACTTGAAAAAGATTATATTTCAAAGTTGAAAGAATATTCGATAAATTGATAAATTGAAGAATGTTTTCAAATTAGAACAAAATTAATATAGTTATTTAGATATTCATTACTCTTGACGACTGTAATTACTCATAAAGAAATTACTAGATGACAAAAAAAAATTTATGATTTAAAAAACATATTATTTACTGAAGAATTTTATATTATAAAATATTATATTAAATTTTATAATGGAAATTAATTTACAAAAACTTTATTTTAGACATGTTTGAATTTGAATAGAAAATATATTTTAGATTATGTTTCATTGGACAGTATTTTGGATTTCTATGTATATTTTGAGATTTTAAAGAAATACTAAAACTTATTGTGTTTTAAATAAATAATAATATAATAAATTAATAAAAGGAAATAGAAATAGTTGGGTGTGAGGTGATAAAACATGTAAGAATAAAAACACTATTTACAATGAGTTATTATATTACCATTTCAAAACACTTTAGAAGAAGAACTTTAAGTAAGTCATAAAGTCATAATCGTGTGTGTGCAGTGTAATTTGTTAGGATGAGAAGTTCTTCTACCTTTTTTCTCTATAAATATACAAATTTTTAAAGTTCTAGCACACTTGACCAGTTACAAAAACTTGTTTATAGATACAATGCTTACCACCACATCTATATGATATTGTGAACAATTATATATTATTTTTTTCATTTTTTTTTCTTTTCATGTGGCTTATTCTACTCTCTGTAACCTTTTGTTTTGTTATTTCTAAGATCATTTCTACTACTTATATTTTATTCTTTCTACAATTCCATATTCTCTTTATGAGTCATTTTATTTTTGTTATTTAAGATATTTTCATGTTATTCACAGTAAAAGTTCTTTCCATAATTTCATATGCTCTTTGGTTGATTTTGTTGCTTTATTTATGATAGTTTCATAATGTTCATATTAGAATCATGTCACAAGTATCTACTATTCCAAATATTGTAATATGATATTAAATTAAACCTTAAATACCATGTTGAAGTCATAATATACTTTAAATTTTAAAATTTACTTTCAAGTTATAATTTCTCATATCACGTTGATTTTTTTGTCACCATTAATTAGAAAACTTTAACAATATTTTATACTACAAAAAATATTTTACTAACAATCAATTTTAGTAACCAAAAGTTATTAATCAGTGACCAATTTAGATACCAATTTATAAAATAAATAATTATTAGTTACTAAAATAATCATTGTTGTAAATAAAAAAAATCATAATTAGTCACTAATTAATTAGAAAGTTACAAATTAATTTATTTGGCAGCAAAAACTTTCGATAGTCAATGATTAGTGATTAACAACTTTTTTGTCACTAAAATTTGTTGTCCACAATATTAAAAAAAAATTATTTGATAAGATTCATAAAAGAAAAAAACTTTCAAACTGATATTTATAGAACTTATATACTCAAACTATATAGTGGATAGGGATGTCAACGTCGTGGATAGAGTTTAGGTAGTAGCTCCCCATTTTCTATCCGTTGAATAAATATGTGTCTCGTACTCAACCCCATACCTGTGGCGAGTATCCGTTGTGCATGTGGATACCCGCATATTTATTTAATATCCACGAATATCTATGGGTACCCACGAATATCTATAAAAAAATATAACATATTTTAACCATAAATTCAAATAAAATGCAACACATTACATTCATACATTCCAAACAAAGTCCCAATAACCTAGCTAAATAATTTTAAATGACAGTTTGCAAATAAATGAAGATTTATTAAAACCAATTAGTAATATTCTAATTTTTAATCATGTTTTTTATTTTATTTTTTTAAAATTGACAGTTTACACATTACATTCATTCGTTCGATTTGTTAATATTTTAATCATATTTTTTAATTTCTTTTAGTTTAAATTATAGTATAGCGGATATGAGTATCAAGTACATATACTATGATACACATACACGTTCCTGTTAACGCGGGTATAAAATATATTCGTACCCGTTACCTGCAAATAAATACATCTGATTATCAATTTTTTTTAGCATCCGCATCACTTAGAATTAAAGAGTTGGATAAATTCAAATTGTGAGTTGATTGAGTCATCATCAAAACAACATTCTTAAAATACTACCATAAAAATATTATTTTGACACAAATACATAAAATTTGTTATATATATATATATATATATATATATATATATATA
>Ga0214542_1003734_pt1 | contig 30690 bp, 22 predicted proteins | sample CNSS1metaG_FD_160096 | JGI IMG/M metagenome (GOLD analysis project Ga0214542, IMG submission 160096) | Root nodule microbial communities from cowpea collected in UCLA plant growth center, Los Angeles, California, USA - CNSS1 | ecosystem: Host-associated > Plants > Roots > Nodule | place: USA...
ATTAATATTATTACTATTCATAGTGATGTTATTAGTATAAGTGCTTTTTTTAATTATAAAAAATGTTATTATACTAAATACTTTTGCTAAATAGATTTTTAATCTTTTAAAATTTTTATAATTTATATTTATATTATTATTCTTTTAATGGTTAAATAAATATAATAACAATTATATTATTATTCTAAACATATTTGCAATAAATAAAAAAATGTGCATACACGCATGGGTCATATACTATTATAATTATTTTGTAAAATCAATTAACTACACCATATTGTGATATTAATTTTTTTTTTATTATATTTAAAACTGGATTTACAAATTCATTTCATTGATAATAATATTTAAAACAATATAACCTAATTTTCATGATATTTATTATTTTATTTTTATATTATTGTTATTATTATCAATTAAAACTCTAATTATAGTTATTACTATTATTATTATCAGCTCTAATTATAATAATAATAATTAATTATTATTATTATTATTATTAACTATCATTATTATGATTAATATTACTACCAACTATAAGTATTATTATTATTATTATTAACTACAATTATTTCTATTATTATATTACTATTATTATTATAACTAGTGTACACATAGGTGTTGTCGCGCCTGTGTGTACGCATTCTTTGAATATACGTGATATTATAGTAAGTGATGATAATATAATGTTATTAAGTTATAATATATAAAATAAAAATTATATTTATTAAAAATAAAGTGAAATATATCAGAAAAGATGTGAGAATAACTGTTGATAAATAGAGAAAAAGGGAAGAGCAGAGATAGACGATTTTATAAAAAAGTTTGTAAAAGTAACGGTCAATTTTCAAAAATTTTATAAATAATTATATTTTAAAGGGTAAAATTGGTATTTAAAATGTGGATACAAAAAAGAAAATTCTCTTTGTATATTGTTATAGATTATTATTATTATTATTACTATTATTATTAATTAGAACTATAATTATTATAATAGTTTTTATTATTATGTTCACATACATATTTTACTTTTACTTACTATCTATGAATCATCTTTTAGTTACTTGAACCTTTTATTTGTTTTGTTGTTTATTTATTTATCTCTTTATATATATGTAGTTGTATTATTATTATTTTTTATCATTACACAATATTATTTTAGTGTTATTATTATCTATTATTATTATTGTTACTATTATTATTATTATTATTATTATTATTATAGTTAAACACTCATTTTACATTTATTTACTACGGGATCATATCTCAATTACTTGCACTTTTTATTTGTTTTGTTGTTCATTTTATTTTTATATTTGTGTAATTATTTGAATTATAAAAATAGTTACTAAAATTATTAAAATGATAAAATATACAAATAATTTTTGTTATGAATAATTATTTTAATTTAAAAAATAATAATTAAGAGGATAAAATTATATAAACAAAAGAGGACACAAAAAATGTATATATCTTTATATATGTAGTTATTGTATTATTATTATTTTTATCACTACGAGATATTATTATAATGATATTATTGTTATTATTATTATTATTATTATAGTTAGACACACATCTTAAATTAATTTATTACGGGATCGAATTTCAATTACTTGTCATTTTTATTTGTTTGTTGTTAATGTATATCTTTGTATATAATTATAAATTATTATAGTTGACATTAGCCTTAGTGTTAGCATTAATATTAATATTAATATTTATAGCATAAGTATTATTATTATTATTATTGGTATCATTATTATTTTTATTATTATTATTATTACTATTCATAATGGTGTTATTATTATAAGTGTGCTTTTTCCAATTGTAAAAACTGTTGTTATACTAAATACTTTTGTTAAATAGAGTTTTAATCTTTTAAATTTTTATAATTTATAATTTATATTAATATTAATATTAGTATTTTTAATGGTTAAATAAATATAATAGCAATTATATTATTATTCTAAAAGATTTTAAAATAAAAAAAAGTAAAAAAATGTTCGCTCAATTAACTATATTATATTGTGATATCAATTCTATTTATTATATTTAAAACTGAAATTATTATTGCATCACTTAGATTTACTATTTCATTACTTGAATAACAACATTTATAATAATATAACTTAATTTTCATAATATTTCATTACAATACTTTCACTATTTTATTATTTAATATACAAAATAAAACAAATACGTCCCGTGCGTACAGGTCAGTATACTAGTTAATATATAAAAGAAATTACAATATAAAATATAATAATCTTTTAGTAAAATAAGTTAATTAATATTTTTCATTTCAAATAATATTGTTTTATTTAAACATCATTTATAATTTTCAAAAACTATCTAATAAATATAAATTATAAATAAAAAGTTATAAATTTATATAACTTTTTCGTAACTTTTTATCATAAAATTGTGATAAATAAATTAGTGAGAAAATAATTTGATATTATTTTCTCACCAAAATATAAATTTTATTAGTTGGCCAAAAAATTATTTCGTATCACCAAAATGAGTTTTGTGAGAGAACAACAACAGAATGACATTCTTTCTCAAACCATAAATTAACTTTAATGTTGTGTTTGTTGTAAGCGGTGATTTGCACTCTTCACCCTCAAAAGCAAGGAGAAGTGAAGAGAAAGCCACGTCGGTAAGATGAAACTACAAATGTCGCCGAAATGCAATTAACTTACGGAAGATGATATTTTGATTATTAAATTTTGACAATTTTTTTTTAGGATTAAATATATTTTTGGTCCCTTAATTTTTAGTAAAATTTGGAATTAGTCCATTTCGAAACTTTGGACCAATTTAGTTCTTCATTTTTTGAAATGTGTGGATTTAGTCCTTTTAATCAAATTTTGTTAAGTTTATTTGACATTTCAAGTACGTTTCATAATAGTATTTGACTTAACATTAAAGTAAAAATGTGTCAAATAGTATAAACAATCCAAATACAATCCTGAAATGCATACGAAACATCAAATAAACCTACCAAAATTTGATTAAAATGACTAAATCCATGTATTTCGAAAGATCAAGGACTAAATTGGTCCAAAGTTTCAAAATAGACTAATTCCAAAATTTATTGAAAGTTAAGGGACCCAAAATATATTTAACCCTTCTTTTTATAACATAATGTGTGTTTTTCAAGTAATTTTAAATATTGAGAATGAAAAAATAAAAAAATGAAAAATTACTTAAAAAATGTAACTTAAATTGTAAGAGAAAGTTGTCAAAATTTAGTAATCAAAAATTCAATTACCTTAAGGTATCCATACTATTCCTTGAGTTACATGCAAAAGATCGATCGAGATCATGGTAGGAAATAGATTATAGGACGAAGAAATCGATTCTTCTATGTGAAAAATATGCTAAACTGGTTTGTGAATCAATTGTCTCTCACTTCAGAATCACATAATCGATTATAGTCTCTTCTCAAAAGCAGGGAATTGATTCCCGTCACTTATACTCATCTCATAACTGATTTGGCTAATAAGGAGAATCGATTCTCCCCTTAATTTTGCGCACTTGTTTGGCCTTGTGTTAAATCACGACAACCGAAAGAATACACACATGCATCTATAACTATATATAAAAGGGATTCTCTCTTTTGTGTTCACATTTCATAATTTTAATTTTACCTTTTATAATTTAATTATTTATTAAATTTTTAAAAATTAACGATTACTTTTATAAGTTTTTATAAAATTATTTAATTATCTCCTTCTTTTTTTCTCTTACCATTCATCAACAGTTATTTTTTCTCATATTTTCTCCATATATTTTACATTATTTTTTATAAATATACTTTTATTTTATTTATTAACTTAATAACATTAGAATATCATCAATTATTAATATAATTCAAAAAATACATACACAGATACTATGATAGCGTCTATGTTTACACTAGTGAAAATAAGGAGAATGGATTCTCCATGCTTTATCACAACCCACCACATCTATTCATTATTTCAATACCATATCTACTCACGTTTTGGTAATAATCTAATTTATCCATAAAAACATTTTTTAATCTATTATTTTCTTATTTTCTTCTTCTTCTTATTATTATTATTATTATTATTATTATTATTATTATTATTATTATTATTATTATTATCGTGGTTAATGTTAATATTTAATAAGTTACATTTTCGTAAATTAAAAAAAGTAGTAAGGATATTTATTGAATGACATTTTTGTAAATCAAGAAAGATAGTTAGATATTTAATCATTGACATTTTTGTAAATAAAAAAGGTAGTGAGGGTCTTTAATGAGTCATATTTTCATAATAAAAAATATAGTAGAGGTATTTTGGTCAATGGGATAATAGTTTTGGATGATAAAATGACATAATAACCATTAAATGGAACACATGTCAGACTAAGACTAAGAAGAGTTTTTTTTTTTAGGGTTTAGGGTAATTTTCATATATTATTTATAATTTTCTTTTCTGTTTATTTTTTATTTCTCATTTCTTACCACTCGAATTTATATAGAGCTAAGAAATATTAACATTAGCTTTACGATGAATTGAATGAAACATTAAATACGGATTTAGTAGAAGCACAAACAACAAGTTTAATACAGCAAACACTTTAACATATTCTATGAAATTTCATATTTTTAGAGTTTTGTTTCCTATCAATTCTCCTTTTTATTGGTACTAGAAATGTAAACGCGGCAACTTTATTTGATGCATACATCACGGAAGAAACTACTAAATGCATCACTATAACTTCATTATTCAAGGATAGATCTCAATCAAAGACAAATATCCTGTCAAAGGATATATTTTGTAGCTCTGAAATCCTGCTTCCATAAACAGCTTCTTCCATTCTTCTTCACTTCTTTCTTTTCCATTTAAAAGACATGTCATTCGCACATCCATGGCGAGCTTTAGTCCAGTAAGTCCGTGCTCATCTTGGCCTTCATTTATCACAGTTTCTATCAAAATTACTCTTCCTCTTTTGCCTTTATCAGAAATAGCTTCTTTGCAATTTTCTAATATCTTCTTACAATCATTGTCATTCCAATCATGCAAAATCAACTAAAAAAAGATTTATAAATTTGTTAATAACATACCTCATGCCAATTTTAACAACATGAATCAAATAGTAAATTCGTATTCTAATATACAAAAAAAATTGTTGTGGTGAAAGATGTTAAGGAAACATTTATTTAGAAATGCCTACCTTGAGTAGAACTGCATCAGCCTTGGGAATAGATTCGAACATGTCACCACCAACATATCTCAAATTGTTGGTTCCCGACAAGTTCTCCACAACTTGTGGACGGTCAAACACAGTGCACTTCACGTTTGGAAATGCATCACAAATAGCCCTGGCTGTGGTTCCAGTTCCACCTCCGACATCCACAATGGACTCCACTCCTTCGAACACCCAATTGCAACCTCTTAATGCCAAGTTCATCATTTGAGAATCACTAGCCATTGACTCATTGAACAACTTGTTATTTTCTGGGTTTTTACCAAGAAAGTCCCACAAATTTGATCCTAGGGAGACATCAAACAGTGTAAGATCATCCTCATAAGTCCACTTCTTCAATTGAGACCATGCATGTACTGCATGTGGTTTCGTTAAAAGTTCTACCATTGGCGCAAGACTAAGGTCACTGCCTTTGAGAAGAAGCTGTGATGCAGCAGTTAGAGCATATGCTTCCTTTTCTTCTGTGTGGTGATGGATTCTTACAATCTGAAGGAATCCACAATGTGCCAGGTAGCGTAAGAGACTCTGCACACCTCTAACTTTAGTTAGCGGAATTTGAAGAGTGGACGCCAACTCTGGAAGTGTAATGGGTTGATGATGGTTGTGGATTATGTCTGGTATGCCAAGCTCAATCATCCATTTAAGACTCATTGAATCTAGTACATGGGCATACAAGTGTTTGTACAAGTGAATTTGACCTTCAAAGATCTCATTTGCACTACACCCATGATTTGAACCCATGATTTGATTTGAATCTATATTTTTGTGTGGTTTTCATAATTTGTCGCCCTTTATATATAGATTCAAAAACCTAAATGATATATCTTACAAGGAAAATTGTTTTGTAATAATTAAATTTTTACAACTTTCTCTCACAATCTGACGTGACATTTTATAAGTGATTTTTCATTTTTCCATTTTTTCATTTCTCTATCTTCCAAAACAAATTAGAAAATGTCACCTTACAAGAAAAAGTTGTCAAAAATTTAGTTGTCAAAATATAATTGTCCTATCTAAAATATAATTGTTCATCGTAATTACAAAAGTAAATTAAGATTGAAACCAACATCGTAAATGAACGCAATAAAATATAATAAATATTTTTAATAAATACAAATTCAAAAGTTATTGTCTAATTATTAAGGAAATAATTTAAAATACAATTTCAAATCTTTTGTTCAATTACATATAATTACTATGATTAAAATAATTATATTCACCATAATTATAAAAATAAATTAATATTGAAACTTGACATTGTAGGTCAAAGTAATAAAATATAATAAATATTTATAATAATTAAAGGAATAATTTAAAATAAAATTTATTTATTTATTCAAAATAACGAATCATCGATCAAAATTTCATTCATAATTAAAGAAATTTAAAATAATTAATAAATTCAATCCATTAATAAATATCTTTAAAAATTAATTATATAATTATTAATTGCAACGGTATAAATTTAAAAGATTTTAAAATATATGAATAAAAAACAACTCATTCATAATTAGAAAATTAAATTTAATTAATAAAATTAATTGGTGAATTAATAAAAAAATTTAGAAACATATTGCATGGTAATTGATTATAAAAATAAATATCTTTATTAATTAATCATATAATTATTAATTGCATATTAATTGCAACGGTATAAATTTTAAAGATTTTAAAACATATAGAATAAAAAACAATCCATTCAAAGTTAAAAAATTAAATTTAATTCTTAAAAGGGTTAAGTATGTTTTTAGTCTCCGAACTTTGATCCAAAATTGGGGTTCCTTTCTGTCTGAAACTTCGACATATTTTGGTCTCTAAACTCTAAAAATGAATGAATATACTCCTTTTAACCCAATTACGTTAACTTTCTTTGAGGTGTCGAATGCTTTTCATATTAGTATTGATTGGAGTTTTGTACCCTCTTTGACACATTCTTGGTTCAATATCTACTGAGAATTATGTTCGACACCTAAAAAAAAACATAATTGAGTTAAAAGGACTATATTCATTCATTTTTATACTTTAGGGAGCAAGATATATGAAAGTTTCAGACAGGGACAAATTCCCAATTTGGAACAAAGTTCAGGGATTAAAAACATATTTAACCCTTCTTACAATTAATTGGAGAATTAACATATTATATAGTTATTGATTATAAAAATAAATGTCTTTATTAATTAATTATATAATTATTAAATGCAACTGTTAAATTTGAAAGTTTTTATAACGTTTGGAAAAAAAACAACCAATTCATAGTTAGAAAATTAAATTTAATTAATAAAATGAATTGATGAATGAACGGAAATTTTTAGAAACATAATATATAGTTATTGATTATAAAAATAAATTTCTTTATCAATTAATCATATAATTATTAATTGTAACTGTATAAATTTAAAATATTTTAAAATGTATGGAATAAAAAACAACTCATTCATAGTTAGACATTTTAATTTAATTAATAAAATTAATCGGTCAATTAACGAAAAATTTTAGAAGCATATTATATAGTTATTGATTATAAAAATAAATGTTTTTATTAAATAATCATATAATTATTAATTGTAACTGTTAAATTTAAAATTTAAAATTTGTTAAAACGTATGGAATTAAAAATAACTCATTAAAATTAAATTAATTAATAAAATTAATTGGTGAATCAACGAAAAATTTTAGAAACATATTATATAGTTATTGATTATAAAAATAAATGTCTTTATTAATTAATCATATAATTACTAATTGCAACTGTTAAATTTAATTTTTTTTAAAACATATGACATAAAAAATAACCCATTCATAATTAGAAAATTAAATTTAATTAATAAAATTAATTGTTGAATTAACGAAAATTTTTAGGAACATATTATATAGTTATTGATTATAAAAGTAAATGTCTTCATTAACTAATCATATAATTATTAATTGTAATTGTATAAATTTTAAAGATTTTAAAATGTATGAAATAAAAAATAACCCATTCATAGTTAGAAAATTAAATTTAATTAATAAAATGAATTGGTGAATTAACGAAAATTTTTAGAATCATATTATATAGTTATTGATTATAAAAATAAATGTCTTTATTAATTAATCATATAATTTTTAATTGCAACTGATAAATTTAAATTTTTTAAAACGTATGGAATAAAAAACAATCAAAATTAAATTTAATTAATTAAATTAATTGGTGAATTAACGAAATTTTTTTAATACATATTATATAGTTATTGATTATAAAAGTAAATGTCTTTATTAATTAATCATTTAATTATTAATTGCAACTGTATAAATTTAAAATATTTTTAAATGAGTGAAATAAATACGATCCATTCATAGTTAGAATATTAAATTTAATTAATAAAATTAATTGGTGAATTAACGAAAAATTTTAAAAACATATTTTTTCAAATTGTTAGCACGAATGATAAGTCCACAACTTTTTTCTCCATATTCTTCCTTTTAACTAATGTATATATTCATTGCTACACTTTTTTTGGTCGCATTTATTATATGTATATATTTTTTCTTTCTAGAAAACTTTAATTATCTATTTATTACAATAAATTAGAGTGGTAAGAAATAAAAAAAAATAGAAAAATAACATATTGGATAGTCCCCAACTAATTAGAATACGAGACTAATTTTATCTAGTGTTAATAATCGTGAAAGTGAATATATATTATCAAAACTAAGGAAAACATAAGATTATCGTGTTTATGTGTTTACATTTTTTTAATTTTCCTAAAAATTTAAGTTTAGATCTATAATATTTATTTTTTAAATATATAATAAAATTTTAAAATAATTATTAAATAAAATAACTGTTAAATTTTTTTTTAGAATAACAATTAAAAATAAACTATTAATAAAATAATTAATTTTAAAATAATAAATAAAATAAAATATGTATAAAAAAATTTGTAAAATAACTGTTAAAATAAAAGAATTTTTTAAAATAATAGATAAAAGTAAATTATTTATAAAATAATTAATTTTTAAAATAATAATTAAAAATAAAACTAAAAGACGAAAAGTAAACATAAAAGAGGATACTAGTATATTTTTTTTATATATTATTATGAATACACCACACAGCCGGCGAATTTTGTTGGTTTTCACATCTCGTTATAAATAATTATTTATTGAAAAATAATTTTTTAACTATTAAATTTTGAAAACTTTGACTTACACTTTTAGGTAACATTTTTTAAGTGGTTTTCTATTTCTTCATTTTCTCATTTTTAATATTTTAAAACCACTTAAAAGATGACACATCATGTTATAAGAGGAAGTTATCAAAATTTAATAGTCAAATTCTTATTTATTTTGACTTCTTACCATGCACCCACAACAGTGTCTTCAATCACTTGCTGCCACATCTTTATCTGCGAAAATGAATATAGACAATGGTAATTTCATATTAGGATTTTTTTTTTTACAACAATTTGATATATATTATTTATAAGAAAATGATATTTAACAAAGTATTTTTTAACGATGACAAATTATCAATTTGAGTAAAAAACGAAAAGTACAACGCCATTATTTGATTATGATAATATGGATTGACGCCTATAGTTCCCTTAGTCCATGCATAACCCTTCATAAAAAATTTCTTGAAACAGATCCATGACATGTTTGTTCAGAGCTAGCCCAACTTCAACACCACCTTTCTCTTCTTTGGTTTCTGCCAAACCAATGGTTAAACCTCTATCTATGGATGTTATTTCCACCTTCGCTGGCTTTCCCCAACCAAAATCAGTTTCATAAACACCAAATCGATTGGACCCTGAAACACCAATTCCCTTAAATCCCTTTCTTAACATAGCTGCAAACCTAGGAATCACTGTATCTATTCCTTCAGTAAGAACCTTCTCCAACATTTTTGTTTTACTCCAAATCCTCTTGGCAACAACAACCACCCCATCCTCCTTTATAAAGTCATGTGGCTCTGTATCCACTATATGTGAAGCCACGCAATTTCCAAAGTAATTCTCAGGAATTGGAGGTTCTAACCGAGCTCTGCAATCAGCAGTGAACGCTAGACAAAATTTATCTCCATTTTGAGCTTCATGAGTGGCTTTCGCGATGCAGACAGACACATAAGCACAACAAGCAACAAAGGTAGACAAAGTGGTTGGTTTTGAAAAACCTGAAACTGTTTCTTCCCCCACTAACTCCCACTTCGATAACACCCTTTTCTTTATCTTCTCCAAATCTCCTCGTTTCAGATCAAACGTGGCTCGAACTAGGTTTTCCTGGGTTGGTAGTGACATAATCCTTAAGCTTCGCCCGTTGCTTGTATCAGAAGGGTCTATTTGGGATGCCATTTTGGCCCAGGTATTGATGATCGCAGTTTCAAGACCAGTTGGATCTTTGATCAAATCCCTATCAAATAAAGGCTCTAACTCCGGGTTCAAAGATTCATCTTCGCATGATTTACATGCATAAGCCCAAGCCTTGATGAACATGGTTGACGATTTTCCATCAAGAACAGCATGGTGAGAGTTGATGCCTATGGAAAAGCCCTTGTTTGGAAAAAAAGTTATCTGCAAAGACATAACTGAGGCATGAGAATCTGATGATTCCAAGTGCGGTACCAAAGAGCGCGATTCGGAGGCATCACGGGGCGAATTGTCCAAACTGTGATTGAATTTTGCGTCATCGTTGCACTGTGCTAGGACCAATAACACGCCATCACCAGGGTTGAATTGGATGAAGGGTTTGCCTGAATGAGAAGGCCAAATGATTTTTCCTGCTAAAGGTGGGAAGTGCTGAAGGGTACTAGAAAGTGAAGTTTTGAGATTTGGAAGCACTTTGTGAAAGAAAAAAGAAGGGTTAGAGTGAGGAAGGGGAAGAGGGTAGAAGAAGATTCGCTCAACTGGATGAAACCTTAGCCAAATAAGATCAAAGAAGGTTAATGGGAGAGAGAAGTGTGTTGCAGATGCAGAAGAAGGAGAAATGAAGCACTGCTCGTAGATTTCCATGGAGTCGTAGGCCAAAGTCATGTGAGAACAAAAGACAGAATGGAGGTTGTATGGTAGAAGGTGAGATTGCTGCATACATATACATTGAATAATAAATGAGATAACATACTTTAATGTTGTCTTTTATTTTATTTTAAATTAACTTTTAAGATGAATTAAATAATAGGTCTAAAAAAATCTTTAATATCTATTTTTTAAATCCTCGAGCTTGTATATGGTGGTGGAAGGTGAGATTGCTGCATGCATATATACATTGAATAATAAATGAGATGACTTACTTTAATGTTGTCTTTTATTTTATTTTAAATTAACTTTTAAGATGAATTAAATATCTATTTTTAAATCCTCTTCATTAATATATATATATATATATATATATATATATATATATATATTAATAATTACGTTAGTATAAAAACATTCTTACTTAGAGATCCACACAAAAATTTATTTCTAAAAAAAATATTTATTTTATGTCTGATCGCTTTATGTCTTAAAATAAAGCTAATAATAAAGAGAAAAAAATAAAGAAAGAAGAGAATGGAAAAAGTTTGTTTTGTGTTTTATTGTTATTATAAAAAGTTTTATTTGTAGATACAAAGTGTAACATGATTAATTGTAGCAAATTAATGAATCATATGAGTAACTTTAAATCAACCGAAGAGTATTAATTGATAACCCTCCTCTTGGGTCTCCATTGATCGGTGAATGTGTCTTTTTAAAATCTTATTAAGAAAAATCTTGAAATAAAAGTCTAGTAAAGGAAAAAAGTACAATATTCTGTATTTTATAATATAATATTATATTGTTCATTACTTATTATATTTTTCCAATCATATAAACTCTCATCATTAAGACGGCGAAGTCCAAACTTGTGAATCATTTGTTCAAAAGTTCTCATTAACAAAGACTTTATAGATAGATCTGTCAGATTTTCACATGAACTAATCTTTTGGATATATCGTCTTTTCAATTTAACAATGCATTATCAGTTGGCTTTATATGGTTGTTGATTTCATCTTTTCCGATGATGGATCACATGTTTGTCATACATGTTGAATTACAGATCTTAATCAAACACAATCACGACTTACGTCATGTAATGCTAAAAAATTTTCATGATTTGACGACATTATTGTTATGGTTTGTTTCATAGGTCATCATGGAATCATTATACTACCACATGTGAACAAATATATCGTTTGTAATCAACCATTGTGACATTATGAGGATATGATAAACAACATGCATCTACATAACCCATTAGATCTGATTTTATATTATTTGGATAAAATAAACTTAGATTTGTAGTATCATTAAGGTAACGAAGTATATGTTTTATCTCAATTCAATCTTTTGATAGGTGAAGCAACGTCGGCTCATAGATAAAGCAAATAAAGCACTCGCTTTATATCTCTAGAAAAAGAAGGCCTCAAAAACTTTTTTGCTACTAATATTTCTCTATTAAATTAATTATAAAATTATGTTTAAGAAAAAAGACTTCAATTTTTTTTATTAATATACCTTTAATTATTTCTTTAGTTATTAGTCAATAAATTTTAAATTAATATTTTTTTTAAATTATTTATTATATTTTATTACTTTCATCTATAATATTAGTTTTAACATTAATTTATTTTTTTAACTATGGGACACAAATTGTTTTAATAATAATTATATTTAATTTTGAATAAGATCAAAGAGTTCATTCGCATTCTCTTCCTTAATTCACAATAAATTTATCATTGCTATTATTGATATTATAATTTTATTCCATAATTGTATTTTATTTTAATATTTTTTTAATTTTTAATTTTATTTTAACTATTATTTTCGTTAACATAATTATGATCAAAGGTTATTTTTATTGGTTTTATTATTATTATTAATAAACAATTCTTATACTACAAATTTAGGAACAACACCAACAAAAAAAATTAAAACACTTCATTTAATATAACATTTAACTAAAAAGTCTAATTAAAAAATTTAATCATATAACTACGAATCACTAAATATAAAAAATATTATATTTATAACTATAATAATGATAACACTTAAATATAACTATATAATTAAATTATTTATTTAAATATAATAATAATTATATTATTCAATTAACCAATAATCAATAACCACACCAAATTGTAAATTTATTTTAAATATTGGTTTAAGTTTTTATTTTATGTTTTTCTTAACAAATTTTCGTCTTGTATCTATTTTGGATGAGATCCCTAATGATTAGAAATATCTTTAAAGAATTAAAACATTTACTTTTACAATTAATAATTTGATTTTTTTTTCTTTAATTGACCATTTTATTCCATTAATTGTTTATAATTTTCTAACTATGAATGATTTTTTTATTGTATATATTTTTAAATTTTTTAAATTTATACGGTTGTAATTAATAATTATATAATTCATTTCTAATTTTTTTTGTCAGTGAGTTGATTCCATATATTATTTTTTATATTATTGATGCTAACAATTGATTTAAAATATTGGTTTAAGTTTTATATTTATGCTTCCGTTAAGAAATTTTTACATCGACTTCTTCCTGTATTTATCTTGTACAGGATTCACAATTTACATTATATTTATATTTTATTTTAACAATATATTTATTTTAATATAATATACAACTCAAAAATTTAATTATAAATTTTAATTATACAAATATATTGTTTTACCATACATAACTAATAATATATTACTATTAAAATAGCGATTTAGAATTACGATTGAAGTTAAACTATTTATAAAATAGTTAATTTTTAAAATAATAAGTAAAATTAGAAGAAAAAATATGTACATAAAAAAGATTTTTAAAATAATTATGAAAGAAAAAAGAGACTTTTGGAATAATGTTTATAAATAAACAACTTTTAAAATAAAAATTAAAAATAAAACTGAAAAAACAAAATGTAAACACAATAAAAAAAATCTCTTTATATATTGTTATAAAATTATTACATTAATATTGATATTATTAATATTATTTGGGATCATAATACAAAATATGATATGTTATTATCCATCTAACATAACCAAATTTAAACTAATTCATTAAAAAACATAATAGGATGTTATTTCATCTAACACAAAATCTATTAATAATAATCATACTATTATTTGTAATCAATTTTAAAGAAATCTATTAAAAAATATAATATATTGTTGTTCATTTTAACACAATATCTAAGAAGTATATACTAAGACACTATAAAATAATTATTTAGAAAACATTAATTACTAGATCCATAGTTTTAGTTCTTAACAATAACAAATTCTAAAACTTACTTATATTTTAATTACCTAAAATTTTAAATAATTATTAGGTCTATTATATTATTATCTATCTTTTATTTATATCTTAATTACCTAATTCTATATATAATAATTAAATCAATTGTATTATAACATGTCTTTTGTTTATATATTACGTAATTACGAAATGATTTGTATTATTTAATTATGTTATGTCAAATATGTACAATTGCATTCAAATATTATTTGTCTTCCATTTATACAAATTTTAAAAAAAGTATTAAAACCAAATATTGTCATTTTAAATATATTATCACTGTAAAACATATATCAATAATTTTTCTTAACACTAAGATATTAAATTTTTTTCTAATAATAAAAACTATAAATTAACGAATTTAAAAAATGAAAACAGCACGCACAATATAAGACTAGTTATTAATATAAAATTACTCCGTCGATGCATATATCTAAGTGCACAGCAAAATTTACCAAAATTCGTAATTATAAATTTCATTTCAAACAAGAAAAACAAATCTCAATTTTAGTGAATTGATTAATGCAAATAATATATTTTTAAAATATATGTATTGATTAAAATATTACAAGAAAATATAAAGCAAGTGGCTCAAAATGTACATGTAAAAAGTTTAGAATTCCTTACAGATGTTTAAAATTTATTAGTAGAAAATATTATATAAATGTTTGCATGCTAAAATTTGATAACAATTTTTTTTCAAACATTAGAACATTTATATGGTGAGATAACTCATTGTACACATGTGTAAACTCAATCAAAAAACCTCACATAATATAAGTAATGATTCATGGAACAAATGCATTTACCCCAGTTTTGTCTTTAGTTGAGTCTAAACCAACAATTAAATAACATCATAAATAAAGTAAGTTCAACCTCTGTATTGGTCATGTCAGTGACCAGTCATTACAAGCAGTTCAAACTAGTAATTCTCACTAAAAAAGACTAAAATGTGAACACTAAAAAGAAGACTAGAAATGTGGAAATGTGCACTTTTCTGGAAGAAAAACAAAACACACGACAACAAGAGACGGGTCAACTTTGGCTTGTGTCACAAACCTTCCAGAGAGTCCTAACACCAGTGGTAAGGTTATTATGAGAAGTAAAGTGATATTTTATTTATTATTAGATTATCACAACCGAAAAGAATCACAATAGATAATTTAATAGTGATCGTAGTAAAAAAGTTAAAAATAAAATATCATTATTTTTTATCAAAATAAAATAACAAAGAATATACTTTTCTAAATCAACATATATTATTATTATTAGTTTTATTTAACCGATGCCATTTGTAGCCGTTGCCAAGTTTTCTGTTTGCCGTCTGAGACGGAATTTGGAGCAAAGCAACAAAAAATTTTGATCATCCCTCACGTCATTGTATATACGTTAAGAATTAAATATAAACAGTATTCATCCCATTCTTTTGTATTTTGTTATCATGTCACTTATTGTATCGTACTCATCGATCGTTCTGCTTTTTATTTATGTTTTAGAAGAACGTAAGTGTTTATCGTATTCTAGATGGATTTAAATGGTAGAATAAAAAAAGACAAAAAGTAAAGAAAATAATGTAAATATAAAATACAAAATATTAAAGAAAACATATTTTGAGATACCCATTTGTTTTTTGTTGTAGAAAAAAAGTAAAGACATTTGGGATCAAATTAATCGAAAGGAAAAAACTGGTAAAGAGGTCAACTACAGTTTCACAGTGACTTTTTTAAGTTAACTTTTTCCTATTTGATCAATTTAATATGACTTTTGGCGTAAAATTATAACGTAATCATAGATTCTATTAATATGTAATACAATATATTTTAAATTAATCAACAACTGGGTAATATAAAAAAAATTGAAATGACAGGATTTCAGTATTTGATTATATTATGTAGGTGCGTGTAAATATATTTATCAAAACATGGAAATAAATTTATAGTACAGTTTTCTTGCACCAATATTATCGTTATTAGGAAAATATGATATTGTGTAGTTTATTTATGAATAAGAGAGCAAAATTAAAGTATAATATACTAACAAATATAAAAAGTAATAACATTTTTTTTATTTAAGATTAATCAAAATTTTACAAAAACGAAAAACACAAATGATTCAAAAATCAAACACCAAATATTAAAATTTCATATTTAATCAAAATTTACTCGATCTATTTAATTTTTTAATTATAATAATTTTTTTAACTAAACGGCTAACGTTCAGGAAAGAATATTGGGTGCTGAGAATTAGTACGAAATATCAATACCCTTCACCATTTTCAGTTAACATAGGAAATCAACCCAGTTTGCAAAATTTGTTTGTGGCTTAATTAATATTTGGATTTCCTAATTTGTAGGTTTTGTTATTTTGGTCTTTTTATTATTATTTTATTTAATTTAATTTTTTAATTTTTTAAAATGATTTAATTTGATTTCTGTTGTTAAATTGATGTTAATGTTGTTACGTAATGTCATGTGTTATTTGGTAAAATTTTCAATTTTTATAATTTTTAAAATTTTTTGTAAAATGTAATTTCTTTATTTAAAAAAAAATATTGTCACGTAATAACATTAATTATTTTTAATTTAATTTTTTTATTTAAAATTTTAATTTAATTTAGTCTTTAAAATTTTAAAATAATTTAATTTTTTCTTCTATCATTTAAGACTAAATTTATAATTAAGTTTAATTACAATGAAACACATATTCCCCTCGGCCTATGCAACCTTCTTCACCATAAAGCCGAAACTTCAGCCTTGTTATTTCCAATCTGGAAAGAAACACACACTCTGTACTTTCCTTCACATGGCTTCCCACAACCTCAAAATCCATGAACAGTGCAGTGTTGCTCCACCCTCTGCACCCCAAACATCCCTCCCTCTCGTATTCTTCGACCTCTTCTGGCTTAGGTTTCACCCTGTGGAACGCATCTTCTTCTATTCCCTCCCTGTAACCCATTCAAACCCATCCATTTTCTACACCCAAGTTGTTCCAAACCTCAAAACTTCACTCTCTCACACCCTCCAACACTTTTCTCCTCTCGCCGGCAACGTCCTGTGGCCCAATGGTTCTTCCAACCCCGTCGTTCAGTACACCCCAGGCGACGCCGTTTCAGTGGTGCTTGCAGAATCCGAAGCCGATTTTGACCACGCGTTGGACAACACACCCAAAGAAGCGTCAGAGTTACGTTGTTTGGTGCCTCACTTGGAATCCTCAGATTCTCATGCCTCTGTTATGGCTCTCCAAATCACTCTGTTCCCTAACAGAGGGTTCGCCATAGGAATCAGCACTCACCACGCCGTCCTTGACGGAAAATCTTCAACTCTTTTCATCAAAGCTTGGGCTTCTCTGTGTAAAACCAGTGATGATGACTCTGAGTCATCACCATCATCGTTACCATCTTTGGCTCCAGAATTGGAGCCTTTCTTTGACAGAACAGTCATAAAAAGCCCGAGTGAGTTAAGGTTCAACGCATCATTCGATTTAACTAAGCTCGTAATCAATTCGTTCCCAGGTGAAAATAGGGAAGAAAGATGCTTGAAGCTTCTACCTTTCCCTCCAAGATTGGAGGATCAGGTCCGAGGGACATTCGTCCTCACGGTAGCAGATTTAGAGAGATTAAAGAATAGGGTGCTGTCCAAGTGGGACAGTGTAGACATAGTTGAAGCAGAATCAAACTCAAACTCATCGGTTTCTTCAAAACCAACCAAACTATCGACTTTTGTTGTAACTTGCGCTTATACTTTTGTTTGCATTGCGAAGGCCTGGCACGGAGTTGAAAAGGAGAAAAATAAGTTTGCTTGTGGGTTCACTGTGGATTGCAGGGCCAGGTTGGAGCCTCCAATTCCTGAAAACTACTTTGGGAACTGTGTGTGGGGGCATTTGGTGGAATCCAAGCCATCGGCATTTATAGAGGAAGAAGGGTTTGTTATTATTGCCAAAAGTATTCATAGTAAAATAAAACAGATGATAGATGAGGGTGTTTTTCATGGGGTAGGTGATGCGGCTCCTAGATATGCAGCTTTGGCAAAAGAGGGAGTTGAAATCTTAGGAATTGCAGGGTCAAACCGTTTTGGGGTTTATGGGTATGATTTTGGTTGGGGAAAGCCTTCAAAGGTGGAGATAGCATCGGTGGATAGAGCCCTAACAATGGGATTGGCAGAGAAGAGAGATGAGAAAGGTGGTGTTGAAGTTGGGGTTGTTCTGAAGAGACCAGTGATGGAACTATTTGGCTCTTTGTTTCGTAGAGGATTGTCAGATGAGTGATTCGACACTGGACCGGAACATGTCATTTTATTGGTCCCAAAACCAAATGCACAACATTTGCTACAAAAGTTCTCTTTTTTGTTTTTTTTTTTCTTTTTCTTTTTTTAATGATTGATTTGAACGGATGAATAGATAGATGCTAGGGACACAGCATAATGTTTTTTTTAAGGTACGAAGATGTGTAAGTGACATATTTGAAGTTAAAGTTTATGAAAAATTGTAATTTACGGCCGGTTCTTTTGAGGGAATATGATTATTTAATTGAATTTAAAAGTGGGGAATTATTTTTTAAACGTGTTTCATTTGACTGATTTGAAGTGATACGTGAACGTTGAATTAAGGGATTGATAAATTATTTCATCCACAATAAAAGCAGAGATAAATGAGTATTTGGAGACTATTTACCATATTGCCCTTGCCTTTTGTTTCTTCTCAAACCATGTGAGAGGTGAGTTATGGTGTGTGATTGTTGAGTGCGGAAGGGGAAGAAGATGAGGTGGTTTGGGGTGTGGTTGTGGTCGTAAGAGGTGTTGTGGTGGTGTCGTAAGCGGTGTTGCAGGGTTGCGTTTGGATGGCATGGGATGACACCGGTGTCGTGTTAAAGCTGGGATGCACCGGTGTTGTGTTGTTGAGATAGAGGGAATGACACCGGTTACGTAACCGGTGCCTTGTTTTGTGAAGGACGAAACCGGTTACCACACCGGTGTGGATGGTTTTAATTTTTTTTTTTTTACTTTTCTTTACTCTTTTTTTGAACTTTTTTTAAACTTTATATAAATTTTGTTTAAAATTTAATTGTTTAACTTTCTTTTAAAATTAAATTGTATAATTTTTTTTTACATTCATAAAAAAATAATTTTTTTTTTATTTTAAAATTTTATATAATTTTAATATTTTTTAATTTGTAACATCCCATTTAATAGTTTCTCACACTATCAAACAAAACATTATATCATGATCAAACATAGCAGATAGTAGGGATAACAGTCATATACACATAGTATATAAGTCTGGTACAGTCCTTCAAAAGTCACATGAAGATACACAAGGTGAGAGTTGGCGTAAAAGATACTAAGCTACACAAATCCCAACAACAAGACAGTAGCAACCTACAACTATAGTGAACACTCCCAGCAAGGCTTCAATTCCTGCTCAGGAGGGAGTATCTCCATCTGGTTTTTGCTCTGCTCACACCAACCATAGGTGATCATTGAAAAAGGATAATATGCAAAAGCATGCAAACACAAACAAGAAGTGTAAGCCAACTGAAATGAGAAACACCGTTGCACTTCACAATTTAGAAATATCATTCATAGCATGTAATTCAATCATAAGTTCTAGACTCGATATCCGGATTGTGTAAGCAACGTTGGAACTCTTGGTGGCTTGCACCTGCAACGGTTCCCAAACTCTGCAAAGTCTGGACGCATGGAGTATTCACCCGACCGTTCCCAGGGTAAGTCCCCTTCACGTCTAAGACTTGATCAAGTCCAACGACGAGGACCTCCTGCTACTCCTCACGACATAATCCATTCTGCTCTATCTGAGCTTGAATGATTATTGGAGTTTCAGGATACCAACCATTATAGATTCCTTACATCCTTACACACACTACAATACCAATTGGATTTCCCTTGAAATTCCATTTTTACCTCATCTTCTCATGATTTGTATTCATCCAATTTAATCATACAATACTCAATGGTAGCATTCCAACCATACATGGCCTAAGTTGCACAAGGATACATTAAAACATATATTTTCACCAAAGAAAAACAGAATTGGAGCACTACTACTGCATTAGTTCTCGCTCAGGCTAAAAAGTCTAGCCTAGGCGAGAGGTTATCTCGCTCAGGCGAGCCAGTCTCGCATAGGCGAGACACTAACAGTGGCAAAAAAAGAAAACTCTCGCTTAGCCTAGGCGAGAGGTTATCTCGCTTAGGCTAGGCTGGTTCGCCTAGACGAGATCGTCTCTCGCTCAGGCGACTCCAGCTCGCCTAGGCGAGACTTCGCGCAGGAACAGAGGTGCGTCTCCTGGTGTTTTCGCTCAGGCGAGACTCACTCGCCTATGCGAAAATACCAGGTCACAAACTTGTTCCCACATGCAGTAGATCAGTTTTCCTTCAACACAATTCAATTACTCACCAAATCATACAATTCAAACATCAATTTATCAATCAATCATGCAATTCAGACTCATTCACGGATTCTCTATGAAATTTAAGAAAAGGGGGTTAGCTTCCCTTACCTCTATAGGTTTTTAACTAGTTAGAATCCTTTCAACCCAGAGCTCTTCAATTGTACAACCTAATAAGCTGGAAATGCAGGTTCAGAGAATGAGAATGATAATGGTTCCCAAAATTGACTCAATAGCAAGGGAGTTCTACAAATTTCGAATTAAAGAGGAAAAATGTAAAGGTTAGGAACAACTTACATGGAGGAAAATGAATTGTAACTGAGAGAAGAGATCATGAACTAGCCTCAGGTTTGGACTCTGCAACAGAGGAAGAGTGAATTCAGATTTTTGGTAGAGAGAAGGCAGAGGAAGAGGAGGGGGAGAAGGGTGCAAGTGAAGTGTAATGAAATTCAGTGATGTGGGTGGCAGATAGAGAAGAGAGATTAAGGGCTGAAAATTTGGGTTCTCACATAATTCGTATTAATTATAATTATTTTTATAACATCAAATTACAAAATCATTCTCTTTTTCCATCAAGGGTATTTCGGTAACTTTCTAATTCTATCTATTTTTACAATTTATTTTATCTATCACATCAATCAAATCTTTCACTAATTTTCATAAAACTTATCTCCAAATCCATCTACTTTACCCTCTAAATCCACTCAAAAAAATGCAAAAATTCATCCACCCAAATCTACACAAATTCATCCTCACACTCTCTCCCATATACATCCCCCTAAAGGAACACACCCTTAGGGTGTGTTCTTTTGAGATGATAGATTTGAGAGAGAGTAATTGGATGAATTAAAGTGGCTTTAGAGGTCAAATTTGTGTTGTCTCTTTTACGTAGTGTTCGTTTGTGTGAATTGCACTATTCAACCAGATTTGAGAGAGCTGATTTTAGTGATATAGTACATTCGTTTTCGATCATTTGAACGGATATGGGAGAGCGTATTAGGGGGATGGATGGATTAATCCATCCCCTCAAAACTGCGAAGATAGTACATAATGTTTAGACAGATGACGAAATTGTCCCTTTGCTCTCATTTCCATGCAAGTAGAGCACATGTCAGATTCCTTCCTCTACCAAGATTCCCTGGTCAACTGATCAAGATTTCGTCCTGCACTATTTAATTTTGGAAGATCAGTTTATATTGGAAGCACCAGTGTGATTGTGAATGATGGCCCGACTCACAGTGGTGTTTTGAGAGGTGAGTTATGGGGTGTGTGTGTGTGTGTGATTGTTGAGTCCATGGAGGGGGAAGAAGATGAGGTGGTTGGGTGTGGTCGGCGAGAAAGAGGATGAATGGGTGGTTGTGGTTGCACGAGGTGGTGGGGTGGTGATATGCACCGGTTAGCTAACTAGTGCTGCAAGTGTGTGTTGAGTGGATGACACCGGTTACGTAAGCGGTGCCTTGGTTATGAAGGGAATGGCACTGGTTACGACACTGGCGTTGTTGGGTATTTTTTTTTTCACGTTCTATGTTGTTTTTTTTTGCAGGTGGAAGAGTTGCTTGTAGGTTGCCGGAGTTGTCGGAGGAGTTATGTGTCTCCACAACTAGTGAAGGTGGTCGGTTGGAGCTGTTGGTTTCTTCGTCGGAGTGAGTTTTTTTTTGTGGGGTTTTGGGTGCAGGAATGTTTGTCATTTCTCTATTGTTTGTAGCGTTTGCTGCTATAGGTTACTTTGCTTTTGGTGAAGAAACTCAAGGGGTTATCACTACCAATCTTGGACCAGGTTTGGTAATTGCTTTGGTGCAGTTGGGTCTTTGCATCAACTTGTTCTTTACTTTTTCGTTGATGATGAATCTGGTGTACAAGTTGGTTGAGAGACATTTGTGTGATTCTAAGTACTATTTGTGGTTGAGGTGGTTGTTGGTGTTGGGGTTAGGGATGGCAACGGGGCGGGGCGGGGACGGGTTTCGCTATCTCATACCCATCCCCGTAGAAAAAATCATCCTCATCCCCAAACCCAACGGGTATCAAACTTTTATCTCATCCCTATCCCACCGGTAACGGGTATAATCTCGTACCCATACCCATACCCGTTTCCTTATTACTTCAATATAAATTTTAATTATTTTATAAAATAATAAAAAAGTACGGTAAAGGAAACATAATATTATCAAAATATTCAATATTTGGAGGATGATTGTTTCTTCGATATCAAATATTTGAAATAAATTATAATTGTTTACATTTAAGATTAGAATACCAAATAAAATTTCATTAGAACCAAAACATTAATTAAATTTGCAAACTGCAAACATTAATGAAACTTATTTGATAAAATTTAAAAATATTTTTAAAAAATTTAATGGAAAACAAATATTCAAATTAAAATATATTTTAAATGTTTGTTTACTTCAATTTTTTAAATTCTAATGAATCTATTTTTTTATACACTAATAAAAATGATAATACATCACTTAATCAAAATGACACAAATAACAAATAATAAACATAATAATAAAATTTTGACATAGATATTGTATCTTTTGAACTCCAATATATGTTAGATGGTGATAAAAAAATATTCATGGCAATTACATTAAACTTTGATATTGTAGTAAATGAAAGTTATTCATATAATTATAGTGAAAAAATTACAATATGATTGATATAATGAGTTAGAAAATAAAAAATAATTAGATAAAATGTAATGAAATAGTATTCTACATGATGAAAATAAACATTAAATAAAAATATTAAAAAATTAACAAATGTGTGTCTTAAAAATAATTTGAGAAACTATTGAAAGAAATCGCACAAAGGAAAACAAATGTATAATTAAGGGTATGATAAGATGAAAAATACCTTAGACATCTAAGAACACTTTTCAAATATCAACATATATACTCAATGGTTGAGAAATAATTGTTTTAGCGAAACAAAATAGTTATTCAAATGAAACAAAAATTAATAAAAATAAGTAATTTTTTTATATTACCTAGTAAATGAAAGATTTATGCTATTAAACACTTAAATTGAGAGTATTAAACATACTCATGTGAAAGGAAAATATATAATAAATAAAAATATTAAAAAATAATAGAAATATTCAAATATGAGACATAAAATTTTAATTGACATACATAATTTTAACATAATTACATAAATGTTATGATAAGATGAAAAATATATTGCAGATGCGAATGAGTTTCTTAACAAACCAAATAATTAGAAGAAATAAAAAATTGAAAATATATATATATATATATATATATATATATATATATGGTTACTTAATTAATTGTGAATATTTTAATAATTTAAACGATGATGGAGATATGGCGATGACAAATATTATGGCGGGGATATGTACATCCCCATAACCATCTCCATACCCAATTGAAAAAGTCAGGGATTTCCCGTCAAAACAGAGACGGGTTCAGACAATACCTACGAAGACGAACTTATTTGCCATTTCCATATGGGCTAACTTTGGTGGCAATTTTTGTGCCTAACTTTGCAGATTTTTTATCATTGGTTGGTAGTAGCGTCTGTGTTATTCTTAGCTTTGTGTTGCCAGCTACGTTTCACTATTTGGTGTTCAAAGAAGAGATGAATTGGAGTTGTCTGGTTTGTGATGGGGCAATTGTAGTTTTTGGGTTGGTTATTGCAGTCACAGGAACCTGGTCTTCGTTATTGCACATGCTTCGCTAAACAACACAAAAACTCTTCTTGTTACCAAATACTACGTACTTAGTCAAGAGTTTCATAAAACAGAGGCAATTTATTTTTTGGATGGAGAAATTTTTGAGTTGCTGAGACCATTTTTATTGGAAGTGCTTTTTAAGGGTTTTTCTATTAATACAAATATTGTTTTAACACAACCTTGTACACATTTTTTTAAAATTAAAGCGAGCTGGTTTTAGAAACGCTACTATTATGAGGTTTCTAGGCGAGATATCAATGATATCATTTTGGTTCGTAATCGTGTATTGTTTACTTAAATTACTGATCATAGTAAACCAACTTTGTAAAAGGTTTGACTTTTCTCTCAAAGGGTAAACATGAATTGTATCTATTTCTATATATCATAATAATGGTTCTAGTTCAAATATATGATATATTATTTTTTTTTACCAACTTTTGGTATAATAGTTTTAATAATATATTGACATTATTGATGATTATTTATTTTATTATATTTAAGAGATATATTAAACTTCTTAAACATAAAACTACGAAAAGATTAACATTTTATTGTAGTACTTTTTTGACATTAATAAAAATTGAAATTTTTTATTTTTCATTCTTCAGTTAATTTTAATTATTTTTATGATTAAAATTAATTAATTTAGGAATTATTTTAAGAACATCAATTAAAAAAAATTATCTCTTTTTACACAAGGGTATTATGGTAACTTAATAAATATATCTATTTTAACAATTAATTTTATATATCACATTAATCAAATCTCTCACTAACTTTTATAAACTTATCTCAAAATTCACTCACTTTATTCTCTAAATCCGTTCAAAAAAATACAGAAATGCATCCACCTAAATCTACACAAATTCATCTTCTCACTCTCCCCCATAGGAACAAAGCCTTAAAGAATTTGGAGGTGAGAGTGAGTGAATTTGTGAGTGAAGTTTATGAGAGTTTATGAATGAATTGATTAATATGATAAATAAATAAAAAAGTTTTAATAGGTTAAAATATAAAATTACCATTTTACCCTTAAGATAAAAATCAAGATATTATTATAATTATATATATATATATATATATATATATATATATTATTTATTATTATTATAAACCTAATACATAACACTACACCACCCACTATGTAAATCCAAACTCACACTCATGGGTCACCACAACACAACGCAAGCAAAAACAAAAATGAGTCTATGCACATGAAGAAGAGATTACACTATAGGGATATAATAGTAAATCAGTGAATAATTCCTGCAAATCACTTCTAAAGTGGTGAGATGAAATAAAGAGCATATCTCGCAAATCAACTGTATTCCTCTCTCTCTTGAGTTCATTCAAAAGAACACAAAATCTCCTAAATCCATCTCTTCTGATCACTTCAAACAAAAAATTAATAGGAACGAACACACCCTTAATGATATGATAAATAATTTTTTTAATAGATAAAATTTTTAGAATACATTTTTTAATAAATATAATGTAATTATTATTATTATTGTAAATAAAACACAAAAATAATTTATATGATATCCCTTTCAAAGTTGAACACAAAATCAGTTTTCATGTGAGGAGAAATGATTCTCTCTCAAACTCACAGCCAATAGAATCGGTTCTCATGTTGTGGAATTCAAAACCAGTTTCTCTACACCCGGTTTCTCCAACTCTCTCTACACCTTCATAATCGCTTCTCATTGCATGCCTTACCTTACCAAGATATACGCCGAGAATAGAGAGCAACACAAGGATGTAGGAAATCTTTCTATTTCACGAATTTACATGCATCCAATTACTATATGCATAGTCAAAAGCATCTAAGATAAGTTAAAATTTTTCAAATAAGTAACAAAAATGTATGTATATGCTTAGGTTCTTTCTTTCTTTATCTTTTCATTCATATGAAAATCTTTCATTATTTCTCAAAATATATAACAATCTCTAATCCATGTCAATCTCTGAAAACAAATACAAAACTTACTCGCTCATTCACCCTTAAAAATAGTATATCACTTAAAGCAAACACAATATCAATGAATTTTATTATCATCTATTTACTTTTTTCTTTCTCAATTTTACATTCTTCTTTTTTTTTATTTGTCCATCTTACAAAATTGTTATTATTGTATTTAAAAATATTAGCATCACTAATCATATATATATATATATATATATATATTATGTGATTAACATTAAATTACTGAGTTTGTTGTATTTTTCTGCTAATAAGTCATTCAAAGCACTGTAAATATCAAGACACTCAAAGTTGCTGAATTGTTCGGAACCACAATTGATTTTCCTAATAAACTTTGTAGTCCTACATATATTTACAATAATTATATAAAAGTAACTATTACTAGTAATATATAATAAACAAATTTGCTTGTTGAGCAAGTCATAACTCTTTGAGTGAGTCGTAACTCATTGAGTGAGCCTATGAAAATAGGCTCCCAAGGATATGGTCGCTAGGCGAAAAAAATGGTTGTTGGACAGAAAGTAAATTTTAAAAAGTTAGTACCATAATGTGATTTGGGGTCATTAGGTGATAGCTGAGTCGTTAGGTAAAAATATGAGATTTTCCCTCTAGTGGAGGGTCGTTGGTGAGACAGTTCCCCATTGGACAAAAAATTATTTAAGAAAAAATCTAAATAGCTTCTGGGTATCAGTCATTGGGTGAGCAAGAAAAGTCGTTGGGGCGAGCATGTTATTTGATAAGGCTATTGTATACTATCGTTAAGCAAGGTGAAGTGTCACTTGGTGAAAGAGAAAGGATTTTAGAAGGGAAAATGAGATATCTTTTGAAGAGAATAAGTGTGATGAGCTAAGTAGAGCCTGGGAAGTAATAGAACCTATTTTGTTGTGAATAATGGTTATGTATGGAATATGTATAAGGTATTTCAAAGGAAGAAATGCTATAATGTGTGATTTAGGTGGTGTATTGAATAAATGATTCATTGACGAAATTATTCAGACTCTACTATATCTATTCTAACTCACATAGAGGAAGAAAATATCTAGATGGGAAGAGTCGATGGAGTTTCCTATAGCAGGATTCAGTGTGAAAAAGAACTAGTCTTACAGGCTATAATGAACTAACCTTATAATGTGAAAGAGATCGAGGTCTTGACATCTTTTTAGACAAAATAGGATCTGGTAGTAATTACCAAAATTTATTGAGCGTTCAAATGATAAGTGCATAGTCTTTGATATTTGATTCAACGCGTAAATCTTCCGAAAGTAGTCATATGAAGTCATTTGTATTTACATGACTTGAATGTAATTGATGAAGTTAATTGGTGTTGTGATGTATATTATTAAATGTTTTATATTTACTAGCTTACCTTAATTTTGTGGTGATTATTTTTATCTAATATGATCCTATATTACACGAGAGTACAAAATCATGTAGATAAAAAAATTTTCAATAATCAGAAATTGAAAAGGCTTCACAGAGTATAAATAATTTTGTCTGTATATATAGATACCGGAGTATGATTTTGTTTATATTTTGTGTTGAAAAATTTTATTTCGTTAAAGGAATGTAAACTAATATATATATATATATATATATATATATATATATATATATATATATATATATATATATATATTACCGGTGTAGTTAAATTAGGTTAATATCGATGAAGTAACTCTTGATGTTACAAAAGTGAACCTCGATTGTAATTAATAATTACTGCAAACAATTTATTTTTTAAATATAATTTTTTTACTAAAATTTTATGCAAAAATATATACATGCAAAACAAATGTTTAAAATTCATGATAGAAAACATTATACAATTGTTCCATGTTAAAATTTGATAACGATTTTTTTCAGACATAGACATACTCTCTCTACACGTGTGTAAACTCAACTAAAAACACCACCACATGGTTAGTAATGTTCAACCTCACAGAATTGTTCATGCAATTCAAACTGGTAATTTGCAATAAATATACTAAAATATGGACAAAAATAAAGGGCTAGAATGTGGAAATGTGCACATTCTGGAAGAAAACGAAATACGACAAGAAGAGACAGGTCAACTTTAGCTTGTATGACCAATATGACCAATCCTTCCAGAGAATCCTATAAAGAGGAGTAAGGTTATTTACCAAAAAGAAAATTATTTGCTGACTATTTTTTTTTTGATAAAATTTTTATAAATAAAATTAAATAGATTAATTTTTATGTTTTAATAAAAATGAAATAATAAAATATTACTTCTTTTCTATCTCAGAAAATAGTTTCTCAAATTTTGTAAAAATATTATTACCCTTACCAAAATAAAATAGCAAAGAATATACTTTTCTAAATGAACATATAACATCATTATTGTTTTTATTTAACCAATACTATTTGTAGCTATTGTCAATTTTTTCTGCTTGACTGTCTGTCACGGAACAAGTTGCACAGCAGCAAAATTTTGATCATCCCTCACGTCATTGTAAGTTAAGAATTAAATATAAACATTATTTATTCCATTTTTTTTTTCTATTTTTCTTTATCATGTCACTTACTGTTTTCATCGATCGTTCCCCCTTTTATTTTATACTTTATAAAAAATGTAAATGTTTATCCCATTCTAGATATATTTAAATGGAGGAAAAATAAAGAAATTAATGTACATAATTAATATAGTAAAACATAAAATAATAAAAAAATTATTTACAGATACGAATTTGTCTTTTAGTCGTAGAAAAAACGTAATGACAGTTGGGATCTAATTAATCCAAAATAAACAAAAAACTGATAAAAGATCAAATAAAGTTTAAAAGTGACTTTTTTTAATTTATTTTTTTACTATTTGATTTACTTAGTTTGGCTTGTGGTTGCAATCAGCCACGTAATCAAATCGCTGATCCCATTTATATGTAATATTATATACTTTAAATTAATCATCAATAACTAGGTAACATAATAAATTATGAATTATGTCCGAGAGGATTTTAGTATTTGATTATACGTTAAATATATTTTATTTCTTAAATTCAGACGAGGAATTGAAATTTTGATTTTACGTTAAATTTGGATATAATTTGGTAATAAATTTTAAAACTAAATATAAATATAATATTTTTAACATGTTTCAATTCAACTATCAAAATACTATTTAATACGGAAAAAATATTTACGCAATTGAATTAGAAAAAAAGTTTATTCATTTATATTTTAAATTTAAAAACTATAATTTTTCAAAATTTCATCAAAAAATGAATTTCAATTTTAAATTTGAATTTGAATGTAAAAAATAAAAACATATTTAACTATTCATTATATTATATATATATATATATATATATATATATATATAGTTTTTTTTTTTTCAAAACATGAAAAAAAAATTAATATAATATAATTTATTTATGAATAAGAAAGCAACATTAATATATAATATAATAATAAACATAAAAACAAATAATATTTGCTTAAGATTAATCAAAATCGTTAAAAAAACACAAAATGATCCATAAATCAAACATCAAATATTGAAATTTTATATTTAACCAAAATTTAGTCTATCTAAATTTTATACTTAATTAGAATAATTTCTTAACAAAAGAAAAAACAAAAGACTAAACCAAACAGACAGGTAACTGGGGCACTCAGAATTACAGACGGATTCCTGCTCCTAAAGATGAACTGTATACCATCTCAATTCACATCGAATCATCGCAGCTTGGAACATTTTGTTGGTTTGTGATAAAGTAAGGATACACATTTTCACCTCAACATGCATCCTCCATCACCATAAAACCAAAGCTTCACCTTTGTTTTTTCCAATCTTGAAAGAAACAAACACTCTGTACTTTCTTCACATGGCTTCCCACAACCTCAAAATCCATGAACAGTGCTCTGTTGCTCCTCCCTCTGCACCCCAAACATCCCTCCCTCTCGTATTCTTCGACATGTTCTGGCTGAGGTTTCACCCTGTGGAACGCATCTTCTTCTATTCCCTCCCTGTAACCCATTCAAACCCATCCATTTTCTACACCCAAGTTGTTCCAAACCTCAAAACTTCACTCTCTCACACCCTCC
>Ga0214542_1003737_pt1 | contig 30680 bp, 16 predicted proteins | sample CNSS1metaG_FD_160096 | JGI IMG/M metagenome (GOLD analysis project Ga0214542, IMG submission 160096) | Root nodule microbial communities from cowpea collected in UCLA plant growth center, Los Angeles, California, USA - CNSS1 | ecosystem: Host-associated > Plants > Roots > Nodule | place: USA...
TATTCGTTAGTTTAAATTAGTCACTAATTACGCAATTAATTAGTATACACGAGTCTCTTGGGAAACGATATCCCGGTCTTACCGGTTACTACTTGCACGACTTGGTACACTTGCCAAAGTCTTAACAGTTGGGTTCACTTATTTTCAACCCAACTCGTAGTGAGCCAACTCGTATAAACCGGATTGACTCACTTTGTGATGTTTGATTTCCAAAGAGGGTGAAGATTAGATGAAAAAAAGGTTTAGAAAAAGTACTTCACATTGCTGGTAAAGTTAGCCAAAAAAATCAAAATTACCTTACCCTACCAAAAGAAAGAAGATAAGAAAAATCACATTATTCTTTCTTTCCGAAAAGAAAGTCATTATTGAGTTCTAACCTATACCATTTCTTCTTTACAAGTAGCAAATATATATTCATAAATTTATTTTTTTAAATATAAAATTTAAATGAATTAAGAATAGAATATTTAATAAATAAAGGAAGGCGTTTATTTTGTTATTTCATTTATAATTTTATCTTTTTAAAAAATATTATAATCTTTTTTAAATTTAAAAATATTAAGATTAAATATGTTTTTAATTATTCTTCAACATTTAGACCAATTTAGTTTCTTATTCTTAAAAATACATAAATTTAATTATTTTTAATAAAAAATTGTTAAATTTATTTTACTTGTTTTAAACATGTTCACTTATCAACCTTCGATCTAAGAAGAGGTGACTCTTTATTTCAGTAAAATTGAAAGTGTTATTTTCAAAAGTTAATTAAAATGTTGTAATGGGTCAAAGACACCTTAGCTGTGACCCTAAAATGTAATCTACATTAAACAATTGTTGACTTTCGAGTTAGTCTGTCGGGAAGGTAAAAATGGTGAATTAACTATTAAACCACTTTGTAACCCTTGATTAATGACGACAATTATGTATAGTATTCTTTCAAAAGAATTTGCATTGCTGAGGACAACCGTAAAATTTCACGGCACCAAAGATATCATGCGTGATCCTCTTCCTATAAAACCATTGACGCCATGGTCCACTTGGGAACAACAAAGGACATTTCATGTTGTTTTTTCTATTTCCTTTGCTTTTCTTATAGATTAGATGAACAAATACTAAAATGTTACAAAGATTTTTGCTTTCTTTTCCCCGTCATGTTTCCAGTATATTATAACATGAGCAGAGTTTGGCTTCTTGCCCTTCTCATCCTCTACAGTGCCTTTCCCTCAAAAGGAACCGGCAACGTTTCTACAAGACCGAGTGCCATTAATATTGGGGCAATTTTATCTTTCAACTCCACAGTTGGAAGAGTGGCTAAAGTTGCCATACAAGCAGCAGTGAATGATGTAAATTCCAATGCAACCATTCTAAGCGGAACAAAGCTTAATATCTCAATGTTGGACACCAAATTATCCACTGGATTCTTAGGAATCATTGCTTGTACGTTCTTCTCATACACATCATACTTCTTCACTTCAACCTTTTTTATGTTTTCCCACATAAACATATTTCGTGATCACTACCTTAGAGTTTATTTTTGTATTGCAGCATTGCGATTGATGGCTAGTGACACAGTGGCCATAATTGGTCCCCAGTACTCGGTCATGGCACATGTGATTTCACACATAGCAAATGAGATGCAAGTGCCTCTGCTTTCATTTGCAGCGATAGACCCTACACTGACCTCAATGCAGTTCCCATATTTTGTGAGGACGACGCAGAGTGATCTGCGTCAGATGGCTGCTGTGGCAGAAATTGTTGATCACTTTCAATGGAGGGATGTCATAGCCATTTTCGTAGATGATGACCATGGAAGAAACGGAGTAGCTGCCTTGGGAGATAAGCTGGCAGAGAAACAAGGTAAAATATCACACAAAGTGCCCTTTAAGCCATATAATATCACCCGAGAAGAAATAAACAGTGCTTTAGTTAAAGTAGCAGCTTTAATGGAATCAAGAGTGATAATCCTTCACATATACCCTTCTTTTTGGTGTAGAAGTACTTCATGTGGCTCAATCACTTGGCATGATGCAAAGTGGTTATGTTTGGATAGCCACAGATTGGCTAACCACACTAATAGATTCAGACCCATCCTTGTTCACATCTCCAGCCATCAATAACATCCAAGGTGTTGTCACCCTGCGCATGCATACACCAGATTCAGACATAAAGGACAAATTTATTTCTAGATGGACCAAACTGAGCCAGAAAGAAAATCCTAATCATGATCCTTTAGGGTTAAACATCTTCGGTCTTTACGCGTATGACACTGTTTGGGCACTGGCTTATGCACTTGATGCACTTTTAAAAAGTGGAGGAACTTTGTCGTTTTCAAATGATTCTAGTGTAATTAACATGCTAACTGGGGACATCCTTCACCTAGATGCTATGAGGGTCTTCGTCAATGGTAGCATGTTGCTTAAAAAGATTTTAGATTCTAACACAAGTGGTTTAACAGGCCAGATGATGTTTGACTCAGATGGAAATTTAATGCATCAATCGTATGAAATCATTAATGTGATAGGCAGTGGAATTAGGAGGATTGGTTATTGGTCAGAAAATTATGGCCTCCACACTGAGGAAGCTCCTATTCATTCCAATTCTAGTGAAGGACTATATGATGTCATCTGGCCCGGTCAAACAACTCAAACACCACGTGGTTGGAGTTTTGCCAGCAATGGAAGACAATTGAGAGTTGGGGTGACAATGGGACTTACTTTCCGTGAGATTGTGTCAAGAATTGAGGGCACCGATACGTTTAGTGGTTATTGCATAGATGTGTTTACTGCTGCACTGAACTTGATTCCTTACCCGATACCATTCAAGTTTATTCCATTTGGTGATGGTAAAACCAAACCGTCAAATTCAGAATTTCTTCACATGGTCACAATTGGTGTGAGTATTTATGTTTCACGTTACTTTGTTAGTTTTAAATTCCTGCATTGAATTGATTCTTTTATGTGCAGGCCTTCGATGCAGTGGTGGGGGACATTACCATTAGTGCAAACCGAGCAAAGATAGTGGATTTTACACAGCCGTATATCGAGTCTGGGCTAGTTGTTGTGGCACCTATCAAGAAGTTGAAATCCAGTGCTTGGGCTTTCCTGAGACCATTCACTCCAATGATGTGGTTTGTGACAGGAATGTTCTTCTTGGTGGTTGGAGCTGTTGTGTGGACTTTAGAGCGTGGTACAAACGATGAATTTAGAGGCCCCGCAAGAAGACAATTTGTCACCATTATCTGGTAACTAAGTTTGCAACACAGTTTTAAAATATGGTTCATCGTATGTCACTTGCATACTGTTGCTGAATCTTTTCATTTATCTCTGCAGGTTTAGCTTCTCAACCCTATTTTTCACACAGAGTAAGTATATCAATAACAAATCTTGAAGGTGAAAATTGGTGTAGTAAATTAAAGTCTTACATCTAACGAAATCCCCTTGTATGCAGAAGAGAACACTGTTAGCACTCTGGGTCGTTTCGTACTAATCATATGGCTGTTCGTGGTTTTGATACTGAACTCAAGCTATATTGCAAGCCTGACCTCCATCCTAACTGTGGAACAGCTCTCATCCCAAGTTAAGGGAATTGAAAGCTTAATAGCAAGTAAAGACCGCATTGGTTTCCCGAGGGATACATATACTGAAAACTATCTAACTGAGGAACTACACATGGACAGATCCAGGCTTGTTGCTCTGAACTCCATGTCAGAATTTGAAAAAGCTTTAAAAGACGGACCAGCTAGAGGTGGTGTTGCTGCAATAATAGATGAACGTGCATACATGGAGCTCTTCCTAGCAACCAGATGTGAATTTAGTATTGTTGGTCCAGAGTTCACAAGGAGTGGATGGGGTTTTGTAAGTATAAAACCAGATGGGGTTTTTGTGTATCTTAGAAGTACTAAATTCATAGTTATATATGATCATCATATTGTTCAAATGTTGCATACAGGGCTTCCCAAGGGAATCTCCACTAGCAGTTGACATGTCAACTGCAATCCTAAAACTATCAGAGAGTGGTGATCTTCAGAGAATTCGTGATAAATGGCTAACAAGAAGGGCTTGCAGCTCCGAAGGCGCAAAAGAAAGCATTGATCGACTTGAGCTGAAAAGCTTTTGGGGGCTTTACCTGCTGATTGGCATGGCCTGCTTCATTGCTCTCCTTTGCTATGTTATTAGATTGATATACCGTTTTAGCAGGCATTCTAACAGTAACCTTGAAGGCTCATCATTCTCTTCTCATCTTCGATCGTTCCTTTCCTTTGTCAATAAAAAAGAAATGGAAGACAAATACAAGCCAAAAGGAGAAGTGCCCTTGTAGAAAGGTAGCAGTTCATGAAGATGGACCTTATGATGACTCAGGTGTTTGTGTCCATTTACAAAATAATGTCACTCCCTGAGGTTAAGTACCGAATCCTGAGCTAAATCTAAGAGCATGTCTAACTTCATTGAAAAATGCAATAATCATTGCAGAAAAAATGCAGTGACAAAATCTGTATCAGTTGGACAAAAAGTACTTGCAATCATCGAAATCAATCCTTCTAAAGAAGAACCTTGGCATTTGGCATCAGACGAGCCATGACAGTCAACAACAATATTACCAATATTGTATTTTATTGCGAGAAATTTCTTGATAAGAAAAAATACGATAATTCCAATAGCACTTTTTAGCTAATAGATTTTCCTCTTGTATGTATGCCAAGCAATGGTAATAATTGTTACCTCTTCTATGACTCATGAAAAATATTCAACACAAATCCCAAAAATTTCAAAGAGTTGTTTTCTTTCTCCTCTTTTTTCCGGCCAAAAATCCTCAAATTCTCTCCGACAACTCTTGTTGGGTTCATTTGATTCAAACTTCGAAGTTTGAAACGTTTCTCAAGGGATATGTTTTAAAATATTTGTATTTCCGTATAAAACATAATGTAAGTCTTTTTCTCTCATATTCAATTGGAAAATTTGTACATTTCATTGTAATTGACATAAGCTCACACCCAAAAAAAAAAAAGTTAAGATATGGTGTAACTCATGTTTTCAAAACACAAGGAATAATCCATTTCTAGCATTTGTCCCAAACTAGAAAAAACTTGGACATGTAGGTGCTGCTAAAACATATGAAATGTATTCTTTAGCTATTAGAGTTTCAATCGCAGCAATTCTTTTTCCTTTGAGATTAACACTTTCTCCGTTACTCATGATGACGGTGGAGAAGTAGGACAAATTGATTTAAAAGTGCCAGTATTGTTTATAGGTCACCAACTTTTAACTACTTGTGAACAATAAGTTGCTATAAATAAAAGCTTCTCAAATTGTTCCTCGTACTCGACAACTTGGACTTAATTATAACTGTTAGTTATTTTATCTTTAAAAACATTCTCCACGTCACCAAATTCATTGTAGGCCTATATTTTTTATGATATTTCTTTTCAGCTTTTTATCAGGGCAGCCATGTCTCAAGCTTTCAAGATATTATTTTTTACTTCAAAAGTTCATTGATGTTTTTGATAGGTATTTCGAGAAGATTTACTTAAAAGATTTAACAAAATAATAAGATATGAATTAAATATACATTAAAAAATTGATATTACCTTCGATATAAAACTTTAAAACAATAAAATGAATTTATGATTTTTTTTTTTTCATTTTTACTCATTGTGATATTTCAATTTTATTTCTGATGGAACTTAAATATTTTGGTGATATGAGATATATGAGAGATATAAAAGATACATGTTGTATGAAGGAACTTGTCTTTTGTTTGATTCATGTACTCTATATATAGAGTAAAATATAACATAATATCATATGTTTACTATATTTTTGTTCTTATCGGGATTTGGATTGTCAATTGTGAATTTCATGATAGTAACATTGGACCTTTGTCAAATGTTATTCTTATTTAATATCTATTTATTTGAATTTCAAACCTTCAAATTTGATTTTCCTTCTTTGGGTGCTTGATTTCTCCTTATATTTTTGTTGTAATTTTTGCTTTTCTAATTCTTCCATGGGATCATATCTTCATTCTATTTGCCATTCTTATTGTATCTTTTTTTATATCAACATCATCTTCTTTGTGAATTGTGGATTCCATGATAGTGACATTGGACATTTGATAAATATTATTGTTACAAAATTGACAAGTGTACCAAATTGCATAAATAATAAAGTGAAAAGTCCAAGTATTGTTTGTAGTTTAAGAAAAATTATGTTTATTTACTAATGAATATTAAGAATTTAAAAACAAGGAAACATATTGATGAATGAGAAATAAGCTAAAACTAAGAAAACAATAAAATTGATGTGATAAATTATATGTTAAAAGTTTCAATGGGATTGGGTTTCAGGATTCAATTCAAAGCAAAAACAACAAACAATATACTTCTAATTTCTTCTCTAGCATTCACACTTTTTGTAACAAACCCCAATTTCTTACCACAAGTCTAAACTTTAATAACAAAAATTCTATGTCTAGCAATTTTTACTATAAATTTGCATTAATGATCAAGATTTAGATGTTATCAATGACTAAATGTTCCATATCTATGTCTACAATGTGAGATTTATTAGTTGTTCTATCCTATTCAGTTTCTCAAACTATTTTATCAATCTGTCGATACTTCCAAAAATGCAATCAATAATCACACGTTAAAACAAGAATAGAAAGTAAGAGTGATGGAAAAGAATTATATTGAATAGTGAAATTCACAAAGATTAAAGAATACATTACACCACACTCTTGTGAATAAGTGAGTTAGCACTCCTAAACATTATAAATACTAGAATAATGATGAAGATGAATGCCTCTAGTCTTCAGAATGATCCTTTGTCAAAAAACAAGTTTTAACTATGTGAGGTCTTCTATTTAAAGACTTTCATAACTAATTGGGCCTAAAATTTGAACTTGATTTTGTACTTGAATATCTTGGATATATATCTTTTAATCTTCAGAGATGTCATATCTTTGATATATATTATTCAAATATTCAAATATTTTGATTTGTAATTGAAGTAACCAACTTCATGAATAACTTATTGTGTTGATATATTCTTTTAGTAAAATATAAACCAAATATTTATCTTTTTCAAATTTATTAAATAAAACCTGAAATATATAAAGAGATAATAATAAAAGATAAAAATAAACAAAAATAAAAACATGATAATGTCAATTATCAGTTATCTACTTTCTCTACTTGGACATTAAATTTCATCAAGAGATACCTCCTATCTTCTTTTGATTTTGATCCTTCTTTTATACTCTCTTTATTTGTAGCTAATTCCTCCTTCATCAACTCTAAAGCAAATCTTTTGTCTTTCATATGAACTTTGAATACTTTTAGGTTATTAGCATCTTTGATCACACAAAGTTTCTTTCAAAGCAAACCTTATAACCTTTCTTTAACATTTGAGCAACACTTAAAAGATTTTGAGTAATCTCAAGAACATAAAAGACATAAAAAATCAATTGATACTTGAATGAGTTGTAATTGAAATTGTTCATATACCTTTCACAACAAGTTGTTCTCTATTTTCAACTCTTTCTTTGGAAATATCTAATTTGTTGAGTCCTTTAGAAAAGTTTTCAATCATGAGTCATGTGGTTTATACAACCACTATATATAATCAAACCTTTTGTAAACTTGTTTGTTGTATCACATGATATTGTAAGAAGTAGCTCCTCCTTTGATCTGTGCTCTACAATGTTGATATCGTCTTGAGGATCTTGGTTTTTATACCTTTTTCTCATGTCCTGATTGACCACATTTGTGGCATTTTTCATTTGGCCTCCACCAACATTTGTTGTATTGAAGATTATTTTTCTTGTAATAGGGATAAGATGGTAAAATATGTGTGTTGTTGTATTTGTTCTTTATTTTTTTGTTCTTGAATATGAGAGCAATCTTGCTAGTATGAAGTAAAGGACTTTCAATCCCATGATTTTCTCTCATTAATATTAGTTGCTCTTATGCTTGCAAGGCATGAATCACTTCTTTCAAAGTAATTATAGATAAATATTTTGTATTTTCTAACAAAGCAATAAATGTTTGATATCTCTTTGGCTTCATCACCATAATTTTCAAGTAGTCTGGAATTTAGAAACTTATTTCCCACTAATTTTATCTTGTTAGAAATACTCAACAATTTGTTTGTGTATTCCTTAATTGTCTTAGACTCTTTCATCCTTAGTGACTAAAACTCCCTAATCAAGTTTAAAACTTTTATGCATCGAATCTTCTCGTTTCCTTCATATTCTCCTTTCAAATAATCACAAATTTCTTTGAATGACTTTATAGTCATGATTTTGGAAAGGAACATTTTTTGTGAAATGCTAGCATAACGTTGCCCTTGTCTTCTTTATCTTTCTTTCCTTCTGTATTTTGATTTGATCCACGATGGGTTTTCAAGCAACCGATCATCCTTTTCCTCCATGAATTCCCATAAATTTAGCCCCTCTAGATAAGTTCGCATTCTTACCATCCATAGACCATAGTTTTAACCATCAAAGAGTTGAATAACAACTTGTGAGAAATTTCCTTCCATTCCAGGTCTCGTGAGAACAATGGCTTTTGATACCAGTGATGGGATATTTACAGATAAAAGATATATAAGAGATATATGTTGTATAGAGGAACTTGCTCTTTTGTTTTATTCATGTACTCTATGTATAAAGTAAAATGTAACAAAATATCAAATATTTACAATATGTCAATCTTAATTTTCTAAATCAAAAAAAAATAACCAAATGTATTTTTTTTATTTTTATATGAAAGATATTTCTAAAACTAAAAGATTTACTAAAAACTAATCTAAATAAAAAAGATATTAAGTAAATATTTTCTCAACATATCTGACAACTTGAAATGTGTTAAAAAGCTCTATATACTCAAATCAAACAATTGTTCACATATCATCGTAGATATCTAACCACAAAGAATCAATATAAGTTCATTACAATTTAAGTCATATATCATGGTGTCATCATATATCATCAACCGTACATACTTTTTATCTCAATTTATTTCCAAACATTATCATTCATCAATCTCAGTAAGTGTTCATGGTCCTATGAAAGGTCCAACTTTTCCAGCAAGTATACTAAGTCAGTTGTAGTGCAACAAGGTCATATCCACAGGGAGGAAGTGATAACTAGATCAATAGTCTATAGTTTGATTCAATGTTATGCAATGGAATAATAATGAGTTTTGGTTTTCATATTGATAAGGATAAACTAAATAAATATATGAGAGAGGTGATGTTGATTAGGACGTTGGGATTAAACTTAGCCTCTTAACTTCAACTGTATTGCCCTATAATTATCTTTATATTATGGTCTTTATCTTACTGTTCATGGAAGTACACGTGCTTGTAGAACTAACCACATCTTTGTGTCTTAGAACCTAAGGGTATCAGACGTAGGATTTCACAATCCAGGTGGAGGAACCCTTGCTTTGAAAACAAGACTCTTTACACCAATTGAGCCCGCATATCCATGTTTGGTATATGCCAAGGGTCTGGATACTTGATTAGATCTAAACACTAGACCATATGTCTCTGCATCTAGTATTGATGAGGTTCGATGATTGGCCAAATCACCACCGAGTGAAATACAAACTAAGTAACCAACACGTAAAACAAGAACACAATAGATACGTAATCAAGTGCAATACATAAAGAGTTTAGAAGTTACATTTAATCTCAACTATAGAAGAATTAGTTGTTCATGATGATGAATACAAGATGAACTTGGAGTAACATCATTTCTTCCATAGCTATATACATTATACTATAATAACTAAGCTAGTTTAAGAGTATCTCTCTCTAGAATAGTATAGAAAACCAGCATACAAATAACAGGGGTCATGTCTTGTATTTATAGAACTTTACATGTTGCTCTAGCATCCAAATCTTGAAGTTTAGCCATGGAGGTTTCCTTCCAAAGTGGGTTTTCTTCCCAAGCTTGGGCATCTATCTTTTGCATGTCAGCAATGGAGGTTTCCCTACCATGGAGGTTTTCCTGCCATGGAGGTTTCCTCTTCGTGCTCAGCTTCAAATCTGGAGCTTCATGTTTCTTAAAATGTGGCTTAAGCGCCAAATTTCGCTGCTCAGCCGCAAGCTCAAAGTTTAACTTTCTGAGTTCATCTTTTAGCTTGAGCTGCAACTTTTAGTGCTCAACACCAACTTTATAATTTACTTCATTTTACCTAGAAAACAACACAAAATATATTAAATTCCACTTTTTCTATTTTATCACTACATCATTCTATAATTATGTAAAATTAGGACAATTCTAATTATTTTTATAATGATTAGAGCAAGATAAGTGTCTAAATGATATGCAATTTAACTAATAATTAACACTTATCGGTAAGCATGATACAACAACCTAACTCATTTAAATAAAATCATAAACCAATCACATATAGGCATTAAAATTCAATTTGTGTTTTAAGAATACAACTTCTAACCAACTCAACTAATTAATGTAGACCATAATTTGCTCAAACATCATTATTTACTGAAATCAATCTTGGTCCCTTAGCTTCAAAGTATACATGTTTAAACTTATATCAATTTCATAAACTATCATAAAGAATAAAGAAATATATACAAATTTACTCTACTTATCTACTTATCTAAATTATGCTCAAAACTCAATTCACAAAAATTCTATAATTCACATGTATAATATGGTCATCAAATCAATATATCAATAAAAGTATCTGATTCAAAACATGTTAAACAATAATTTACTAGACAAAACTCAACAACATTCAAACTTCTTCTCAATCAACCACAATCATTATATAGAAACAAAACAAAAAAACCTAGCAAGTCACCTTTACATATATATAATCTATCTTATGATTCTATCAAAATCATAAATAACTTCCCTTACTTGTAGTCCTTTACTCCAATTAAATCTCTAGTTTTAGCATAAACTTACTCAAAATTTAGGGATATAGAGCCAAGTATTCAAATATAACCAAATTTTAGTACATGATAAAAGCAAGTTGAGAGAATCACTTCTCCATATTGGTCCCACTAAAATTGATGACAAAATCTTGAGAAAAATAAAAGAAAAAAGAATTCATAGAACAAATAAAAACTTACTTTGTTTAAAAATTTAATCAATATAAATGTTTAAACCACGATTTTTGAAAGAGGAAGGAAAAAAAGAGATGGAAGAAGAAAATGAAAGCCTGAGGCAACAAGAGCATAGTCTTAAAAGTAACATGTTTAAGAGTTTGTCATCCGCTGCCACGCATGTTGCTCACCACACACACAAATATATCTATTAAAGAGAGAGTTGTCTTGATATCTCCTTTACTCAAATTTTAAAATTTTTCATAAAGACAACTATTATAACCATTTTCCTAAATTTAAATATTTAGAAATATTTGTTTAATAATAAATAAACGTTAAATTTATAAATGTAAAGTATCAAAATTGTTAGTTATTATCAAGAAACTATTTTTCAAGTAAAACATTGTATTTTACCATTTTATACACGGACAGATATTAGAGATATAAATTTCAATTTTCTTAAATAAACTTTTTTAATTAAACAAATAAATTCTCTAAAACTTTGTTTGGATAAATAATTTCAGTTATTGTTCACATATTTGAATTTTGTTTTCGGGAAATTAAATTTCAATCCGGTGTATTCTTCTATGAACAATACTTTAGATAAATTTTTCAACCTGGATGACCACTGTTGACAGGTCGGAATTTGTTTTTTATACTTCACATGAACCATAGACAAGTCTATGTGTTTAAATGTAGTTTGAAAAAAAAATGTTTATAATTTAAAAAAAAATCTAATTATTAAAGAAAATATTGATTTAATTAATAAAAATGAGTCAATGAAAAGTTTGTATATTAAAGTATGTTGGAAGGAGTTGAGATCAGTAAAGTTTATTAACAAATTTGTTTTTTAAATAAAATCACAAAACTCTAATTAACATTAAAATATAAAATATCGTAAATGTAATTTAATTATGTGAATTGAATTAAAGTACGAAAAATAATTAAATTTTATGAATTATAATCATAAAAAAAAAAAGTTGATGTGTATTTTATGCAATTGATCGCGTTGTTGTGTGGAAGAATTTATTTTGACGATAAAGTTACAACTTTACAAAAGAGTCTTTTAAAAGTAATTTCTTTCTTAAGGAAAAAGTTATTTTACACAAAAAAGAAAAATACTTTAAATAAATCTTGTTTCTTTTGTAATTAAAAGTACTACTAACTCATTGGGTGTGAATGTGATGGCATTCATATTTGACAATAAGAACATTTATCTTCATATGATTCCCTAGATTTCACTACTCACATTAATAATTGAATCCTTTATTAAATATCATATCAAACTGATGATTTTTAATTAATTTTTAATTATTTTAAGTACTTAAAATATCTTTTACTTTTATTTAATTAACTTTTATTTGATTATATTATTAATTGAATTATGTATTTTTTATTTTTGTTTTTCTAGGTCTCTAAATCATCAATCAATCCTTTTTTCTTTAATCTCAATAAAAAATAATCTTATAATCTTATTAATAAAAATAAATAAAATAGAAAATAGTGAAATAAAAATAAAAATATTTTAAAAATTTTATAAAATAAAAATTCCTAATAAAAACTCAATTACAACTAAAGTTACAAGACAATTAAGATTTAATGAATTGATCTTTCGAATTACTTTCTAGTTTTAATGTATACTCTTAAATTGGGTATTACACATAATTAGTTCACAGCCAGACCTTTTGCTAGTATTTTATAAAACGATCTTAATTATATTTGAAACAACCAAAATCATATTTAGATGTGCAATAACACTACACTCTTAGATACAATTTATTTATAAAAAGGAATTGCACAAAAAAAGAAGATAAATTAGCATGTTTGCAAAGAACTGAAGATATTTAACAAATACAAACAAGGAGTTAAGACACCTGTTTCTCCTTTTACACCATGACTACTCATTATTTATATTATACACCTATCATTCTCTTCTTACACTTTTTAAAATAATATATATATATATATATATATATATATATATATATATATTTGTGTAATAATTTTTTCTTAAAAAATATCATGAGTTGAATATATTTTTAGTTTTTATATTTTCATAAAAATTAAAGTTTATTTTTATCTTAAATTTTAATATAGTTTAATTTTAAAATTTAAAAAATAAATAGATAAAATTCTTCTAATCTGTTTCTAAAAATTCTTCTAATTTAACTTTTATACAAATCATACAAATGATGAAATATTTCTGAAGGTGAAATTTGGATTAGGCAATTGTAACCTATAAAAAATGATTTTAACTTAAATATAGTCTTAGCTCTTAAAATATAATTCTGTTTTAGTTTTTGTTTCTATATTCTTTTTCCATTTTGACGTCTGTGATTTTTATTTTTTTAATCTCTGTAGAATAATTTTGTCTTCTTATTACTTTTTACTGTGCATTGGTCTCGTTGAAAAATATTAAATAATCACTGAAAAATAATGTATATTACAAGAACAAACAAAAGAAAAGTATTTAGAGAGAGCAAAAGAAAATAATAAGAGCCAAAGAAAAAATTACTCGCACCAAAAATTTGAAAAAAAAAACATGAAATATATTTAAAATAATTATTTTTTATAAAATATTTGGACTTATTTAAATTTTGGATGTAAGCTAGATTAAGCTCTTTTTAATTAAAAAACAAAATTTACTATTTTTTCTGTTTATTTTTGAATTATCATTCATTTGATTAAACGTGTAAGGAAAATTATATCTTACAAACCACGTCAAGACAACAAGGTTAAAGCTACTTGCTGCCTTTATTACTTTTCATAAAAAAAAAAATCACTTTTTCACTTTTTTAAAAGAAAAAAAGTGACATGTATTAAAGAAAGACGTTTTATACAAATAGTCTTCTGTAAACATTAAAAACTTACGATGTGATTTGTTACTTATTTCTCAAAATTATATAGACTTTATTAGTTTTTCTTTGGCCCTTAGGTATTTATTTATATAACTCAAACTTGAAATATTAATATAGGAGCAACATATTTTTTTGGTTACCAGGTATAGTACAATGAAAATGATAAAATATTAGATTAAGCCTTTTTTTTTCTAATTTCTAATTTGTTTGTTTTTGTTATCGAATTATCATAGCTTGTTGTCTTGATCAATATAAGATAATAAAGGCTTTCACTGAGGGTGACGATGACATGAAAAAAAAATAGAAAAAATAGTTTACTTAAAGTTTAAAAAAACAACTTACCTTATGCCACAGAAAGAAAGAAGTTCACAATATTCCTTCTCTCCCCAACTAATCAATCATTATTGAATTCTAAGTTACCACCCTTATTTGTAAGTAGCAAAAGTATATTGTAAAATTTTATTTTTTTTAATATAAATTTTAAATGAATAAAGAAATAAATATTTATAAGTAAAGGGCAGAGTTTATTTTATTTTATTTTATTCATAATTTCATCTTTTTAAAAAGAAGTATACATTTTTTTCTAAGTCCAGAAAAGATTTCTATGGTTGTTACTCTGTCAAAATCTAAAGTAGTCAACTAGATAACAAACATATTTGACCAGTCAAAATGAAATTTTGGTAAGTGTTTAATTCATACTAAAGTTTGTTTTTCTTTTTTTGTTTGGATGTTTGGTGAAGGGAGATGTTATTGATGTAGTGATTAACAATGAATGGTGATAGATTATATGGAATTATATGGATTGTTGATAATTCACTGAGAGTATTGGAAGAAACTTAACAGGCAATTTTCACTCCAAGTGTATTTATATAATGTTTAGATCTTTTAAACGTGTGAAAGATGTGATGATTCGATTGTAAAATATTTTTTTTATTGAATTTGTTCGAGATATCTTTGAGGTAGATTAATCTAATAGTTGACATGTGTATGATCTTTAAATCATCATGAGAGGAAGTTTACTTTTAAGGATTTTTTAAAGAGTATATAAACAAAAGTGATTTTGAGATGAAAGTATTTCCTACAATAATATGTATTTATAACCATTTTAGGCTCAGGAGCCAACAAGTGAATGGATCTCATTCTAAAAAATGACAATTCGAAGGGGACAATCTCTTGACCTTCGACTTGGGTCAATCTATCTCGACCTTTAGTTTAGGATAACCCGTCTTCGGCCTGAAAGGATACATTTAAACCTTCGATTCATGCCGACCAATCTCGACCTTCGACCCAAACCAAGTCATCTAGACCTTTGATCCCCGACAACTTGTGTTGGTCTTCAGTCTGGACAACATGTCTCTACCTATAGTCCAGGACGACCCATCCTAAGCATTAACCTGAGACGGCTTGTCAAGACCTTCGACCTGGGATGTCGAACATCGACCTTTGACGACACATCTCGATCTTAGCCTCGATTTGATTAGTCTCAACCTTTGGCCCGGGTTGAAACATCTCAACCTTCGAACTTGACCAATTTGTTTTGGCTTTCAGCATGAGATGGCTAGTTGACTTTTGGCCTCGCATGGTCACATTCGACCTTTGACTCGAGACAACCCATGTTGGTCTTTGACCTGAGACGACACGTCTTAAATTTCAACCCAAGATGGCCCAAAGACAACTCATCATGACCTTCGTCCTAAGATAACACATCGCGACCTTTGACACGAGTAAGCTCGTATGGGCTTTCAAATCGTGTTGGCCTACTCGAGCTTCGACTCGAGAAACGCGTCTCGACCTTCAACACGTGTCTCAATCTTTTATCCAGACCGACCCGTCTTGAACTTCGATCCAACTCGGTCAATCTTGACTTTCGGTTTGGCTCAATCTGTCTCGACCTTCGTCTCAGGCCAACATGCCTTGATCTTTAGGCTTGGCTGGACCTTTCCTGGCCATCAAGTATGACCAACCTGTCATGTTGTTCGGCCTGATCTAGCCTGTCTTATCATTCAGAATGGGTCGACTCATCTCGACCTTTGGCCTAAGTCGGCTCGACTCGATCGTCAATCCTTGATTATGCCTGTCTCAACCTTTTGCCTTGGTTGACTTGTCTTGACCATTAGGTCTGGCAGACTTGTCTCAATCTTTTGGCCTAGTCCATCTTGTCTCGACTTTTAGCCCAGACCGGTGTTTCACGATCTTTCACTGTGGTCGATTGATCTTTACCTTCACATAGGCTATCCTATCTCAATCTTCGAATTATGATGGATTGTTTTGGATTTTGGCTTGAGTTAGTTCATCTCGAACTTTGACCTAGCCGACTTGATAACCTTCGTCCCATGTTAGCTCGACAATAACTTTTGTGTGGGTCGACTCGGTTCAACCTTCTATTTGGACGACTCAAACTTTAGTTCAAGCGGACTAAGGTTAACCTTCAAGACAAGACAACACAACTCGACCTTTAACCTAGGCTGAAAGTGTTGTTTTAAAGAATTACCTAAAGTTTTGTAACAGAGTCAAACTCACTTTAGACCTAATCCTAACCCTCTTTGATAGGAGACTTTTGGAGATGATTTTTCTTTAGGACAATGATAGTTTAACCCACTTTTTTTGACTCACTTTTAACCCACCACTTCAATCACCATTAGATCATCACATCACATTACTTGAAAAAATCAAAATAAATGATCTAATGGTGATTGAAGGAGTGGGTTAAAAGTGGGTCAAAAAAATGGATTAAACTATCTTTATTCTTTTCTTTATCCTCCCTCATTTGGTGGTCTTTTAAAAGAGAACTTATTCTAGGATGGGTTTGAATTGATCCAATGGACCATAGGTCAAATTGACAAATCTATGTATACATTGTTTCGTATTTTCTTCTTTGTGTGCTTTTTTTAGGGACTCTTAGGTTGGATATCGTTCAAATGGTGACACTTCGCTACGTAACGTGTAGTCAGAGTGTAATGTTTACAATGACCTCTCACCATTGATTGATTGATAATTTGGACGCTTGGTCAAGTTAGAAATTGGAGGAGGTTTATATATAATACTTTAAGTATATATGAATGGATTATCACGGTTGCATAACGTATATTAGTTTCTAGGTGAAACATGCTTAAACAAATGAGTCATTCCTAATGTGTCATAAGGTGGTTAAGCAGTTCATTGGGAAATGTGGCTAATATATTGTTTTCAATGTTTTAATCTTTATTTGTTAACTGATAAAATGTTGTTGAGGAATATTTTTCATCTTATATAAGGTGTAACTTGCATTGTGAATATTTTTTTTATATATATATATATATATATATATATATATATATATATATATATATATATATATATATAATCTTAACTGTGATACCCCTTTTATTCTCTTTCTCTTCTCCTTTGCACTTTCATAGAAAAACCACCCACCAACTCAGAAACTCTTCTTCCTTCCTTCCTGATCTCTCTCATTTCTCTCTATTTAGAGGACTTAAGCTTCTAGTCTGGTTCATCCTCCCTTCCTGTTGTTGTAAGCGAGCCTGAGACCTGAACGAAACCTCCTCCTCCAGCTGAATTTTCTTTTCCTCCATGTAAGTTAATTCCAGCTTCCCCAATTCTCTTCAATTTCGAATTCTAGAGCTCCATTCTTGCTAAGCCAAATTAAGATCCTATTCTCACTTTGTGAACCTGTATTTCAGCTCCTTAGGTTGTGCAATTGAGGTGCCCCCTGTTGAAAGTGTTCTTGCTAGTTAGTGATTTCTAGAGGTAAGGGAAGCTGACTGTTTTGCTTAAAATTTCATATATAATTATCTTTGATACCTTTGATTGCATGAATTTGTGTTTGTTCGATGCTTGGATCACCTATTTGTGTTGAATTAGGGTTGTTGGCATAAATTTCATGGATTCTGCATGTGGGAACAGATTGGAAATCTGGTATTTTCCGCTTAGGCGAGCAACTCTCCTCTGAGCGAAAAGGCCAGAAAACCCACCCATGTTCCTGCGCGAAACCTCGCCTAGGCGAGCTGGCTTCGCTTAAGCGAGAGTCACTCTCGTCTAAGCGAAACAACTTAGCCTGAGTGAGAATTTGCCCAGATTTCAATTTGCCTTTGTTTGGAGTCTCGCTCAGGCAAGTGTGAACCGTCTAAGCGAGATAGCCCTCTCGCCTAGGCGAGATCCTCTACCTTGAGCGAGAACCACTATAGAGTTATGATTAATTCTCTATTTTAAATGGATGAAGTTGTATTTAAACGAGATAATGTGGTATTTGTTCATATTATGTTTGGTTTGTTATGAATGGTAGTCTAGGTGGTGAAATTGTATGAAATTGGAATATGAGAAGTGTGGTTGAACTAGGATTTCAAGAGAAATTCTAAGGGAAATGTTTTAGTATATGTAAGGACATGAGGACTCAGTTTTGATTGGTATCATGACGCTCCAATAACCATTAAGGCTCATGTAGAGTGTAATGAATTATGTCGTGAAGAGTAGTAGAAGGTCCTAGTCTGTGGACCCGATCTGTCATAGACGCGAAGGGGACTTATCTTGGGAGTGGTTGGGTGATAACCCCTTGAGCCCAAACTCTGCAGAGTTTGGGAACCTTCACAGGTGCAAGCCAACAAGAGATCCAATGTCGCTTAAATAATCTGGATATTGAGTCTAGAGTCATGTATTTGTGTTGTGTTGTGGTGGTTTAAATAATTCTGATGGATGTGAAAATACTTGCTCATAATTATAATTGAATTGCATGATTTCTCTTCTTTTAGTTAGCTTACCCTTCTTGTTTATGCTTGTTCTTCTTGTGTATGTCCTCTTTTGCAATGATCACCTATGAATTGGTGTGAGCAGAGAAGAATCCAGGTGAAGATACTCCCCTCTTGGACAAGAGTTGACCCATGGCTAGAGATGTCTGATAGTAGTTCTTGTTCATGCTTTGGAATAGAGTTTTTGGATGTATATGTTATCTCTTCCTTAGTATAGGCTACACTCATAGTTTGCGACTTATACGGTTATTTTGGATGACTATATTAACATTATGTATGGCCTATTATGACTATCTGCTTTGCTTGATCATGATATAATGTTTTTTTTAATAGCTTAAAAACTATTAAATGGGATGTTACATTAATTAATATATGACATTTAATTACAATATTTTTTTGTTTTACAAAAGAAAACTAAAAAAATATTAAAAAATTAATAAAATGTTCTACAATTTTATCAATAATATATATATATATATATATATATTTCTTCCCCCAAATATATTCAAATGTAATAATATTTTCCACTATAATATTCTTAAGAGTAGTAAATTGATGTCTATAGATAATCTATACTCCTTTACATTAAATTATATTTAGACATAATAACATTTACCATAAAGAAAATTCTTTATTTCTTCAAAATACTAGGAGGGATATAATTAAAGATGTCAAAATGGATAATCGATCGACTCGATCCATAACAGGTTGATCACTTAGTGCGTCAACCTAACCCGGATCACTTAGTGAGTCAATCCAACTTGGCTCACTTACCAGCGAGCCAACAAAAAAAATTTGAACCCAGTTCGACCCACCATGGGTTGGCTCATGAACTCACTTAATTAAAAAATCACTAGTGTAGTAAGGGCTTTCGGCCCTGGTTGTTTTTGTTATTCTGCCTCGGTTTTAGAACCGAGGCATATAAGGACGAGGTAAAATGGAGATATGATTGGTTTTGGGTGTGTTAACCGAAGCCATAAAGCGTTTTTCTACCTCGGGTCACGCTTGAACCAAAGCCATACAACTCGCTGCAGAACACTGGTACTTGTTCGAACCAGCATCCACCATTGCAGAAATGCGAGCTCCATTCTCGCACCAAATCTTGTCCACCACACTTCGTCATCCTGCATCCACAAACCAGATCTGAAACTGCACCTGCGACTTCTTCACCATCCATGCCCACGTCGCCAGAAGCACCACCATTCTTCACCATCTTCTTCCACTTCCATCACATTTCCACCATTGCAGCACGCACCATCGCAAATCTGAATCATCAGCATTCAACCATGAACCACCACGATTCTGTCGGAAACGCGTCTGGGAGAGAACCATGGAGCAGCAGCTTGCGGACTTGCGACCACAGATTGGGCAGCGGAAGCGCGGCCGCCATTGGTCACGGTGGTTTGAGCGCGACTCGCGGAGGCGGCAAGCTCTGGTTCTACGAAAAAAAAGGTTGAGGGGATGGTGGAGGTGCACAGGGCAGGGAGAGAAAAGAGAGAAATGGAGTGGCAGAGAGAAATGGAGAGCATGGGGAAGAAGAAAAAGAAAAAGGGTTCGCGTTTTGAACCCTAAATAAGCTATATGGCCTCGGTTCAATTAATAACTGAGGCATATGATTGGTTTTGGCACTGGTCGTTTGTCACCCGAGGCCAAATATGCAAATTTTTTGCTTCGGGTCTCCATAATCGAGGCATATGCTAGCTTTTAGCCCCGGTTTTTTATCAATCGAAGCCTATAACCGTGTTTTGCTTTGGGTTTTTTCTGAACCGAGGCATAAAAGTTGTCTGGAATTGCAAAAATGTCACCGCACCATTATAGGCTTCGGTTTCTGGACAACTGAGGCATATAAGACGAGTTAAAATGTAAAATTTGCACTAGTGAATACACTTTTTTATTTATTTATAGTCAAAACTAAATTTTAATTTTAATTAAAATCTAAATAAAATTTAATATAATCCAAATACAAACCAAAATCACAAAAATACAAATTATCTATGTGTTAACTAAACAAATAACCTAACGTGACCCAAATGTAAAATCCAACTTAACAAAAATCCTTTATTTGCGAGTTGGTAAGTGAACCTAACTTCCCATAATTTCAACTTAAATGAACCGTGTTCTAGGTGAACTAGATTAAAAATCAATCAATATTGAAATTGGTAAACAAATTTCAATCAAGTTCGGCTCAAATCCATAGTGGACCGTATTGGCGTGGGGATTCAACCCACTTTCAAAGTTCTAGATATAACTTATGATATTTCGGTCCCTTCCCGCCCATCTAACCCCTAACCCCTTAACGCCTAAAAAACTTTATATACTTACTCTTTTATTTAATTCTTGGTAAACTATTTTATATTTGAGAACAAAAATATAATTGTATTAACGTTAAGTAGGTGTAGAACAAAGATGGGAGAGTCCATGAATCATTACCCTGCATATAAACAGTACGTATTACAGTGTTAAAGGTGTTCTGGATGAGTTGTTTAAGAAGAGTGTGACTTCCGGATTAGTTTGTAAGGAAGGTGAAAATGGTGAATTAAGTATTAACCCACCTTGTAACCCATGATTAATGACGGAAATTAAAGTTATGAATAGTACTATATATTTCAAAAGAATTTGCATTGTTGAGGAGAACCAGAAGATTTCAAGGCACCAAACACCTCATGCATGACACTTCCTATAAAAGCATTAACGCCATGCCTCACCTGGGGACAGCAAGGATATTCCATGTACTTCCTTTTCTTTTCTTTTCTTGTAGATACACAAATACTAAAATGTTACTAATATTTTTGCTTTCTTTTCCCCATCATGTTGGCAGTGAAAAAATATAACATGAGCAAAGTTTGGATTCTTGCCCTTCTCATCCTCTACGGTGGCTTTCCCTCAAAAGGAACCGGCAATGTTTCTACAAGACCAAGTGCCATTAATATTGGGGCAATTTTATCTTTCAACTCTACAGTTGGAAGAGTGGCTAAAGTTGCCATACAAGCAGCAGTGGATGATGTAAATTCCAATGCAACCATTCTAAGCGGAACAAAGCTTAATATCTCAATGTTGGACACCAAATTATCCACTGGATTCCTGGGAATCATTGCTTGTACGTTCTTCACTTACACATCATAAACATATTTCTTAGTCACTATCTTAGAGTTTTTCTTTTTTTAATTGCAGCATTGCGGTTGATGACGAGTGAAACTGTGGCCATAATTGGTCCCCAGTACTCGGTCATGGCACATGTGATTTCACACATAGCGAATGAGATGCAAGTGCCTCTGCTTTCATTTGCAGCAACAGACCCTACACTGACCTCAATGCAGTTCCCATATTTTGTGAGGACGACGCAGAGTGATCTGCGTCAGATGGCTGCTGTGGCAGAAATTGTTGATCACTTTCAATGGAGAGATGTCATAGCCATTTTCGTAGATGATGACCATGGAAGAAACGGAGTAGCTGCCTTGGGAGATAAGCTGGCAGAGAAACAACGTAAAATATCACACAAAGTGCCCTTTAGGCCATATAATATCACCCGAGAAGAAATAAACAGTGCTTTAGTTAAGATAGCAGCTTTAATGGAGTCAAGAGTGATAATCCTTCACATATACCCTTCTTTTGGTGTAGAAGTACTTCATGTGGCTCAATCACTTGGCATGATGCAAAGTGGTTATGTGTGGATAGCCACAGACTGGCTAACCACACTACTAGATTCAGACCCATCCTTGTTCACATCTCCAGCCATCAATGACATCCAAGGTGTTGTCACCCTGCGCATGCATACACCAGATTCAGACATAAAGGACAAATTTATTTCTAGATGGACCAAACTGAGCCAGAAAGAAAATCCTAATCAGGATCCTTTTGGATTAAACATCTTCGGTCTTTACGCGTATGACACTGTTTGGGCACTGGCTTATGCACTTGATGCACTTTTAAAGGATGGAGGAACTTTGTCGTTTTCAAATGCTTCGAGTGTAATAAACATGTTAACTGGGGACATCCTTCACCTAGATGCTATGAGGGTCTTCGTCAGTGGCAGCATGTTGCTTAAAAAGATTTTAGAGTCTAACACAAGTGGTTTAGCAGGCCAGATGATGTTTGACTCAGATGGAAATTTAATGCATCAATCGTATGAAATCATTAATGTGATAGGCAGTGGAATTAGGAGGATTGGTTATTGGTCAGAAACCTCTGGCCTCCACACTGAGGAAGCTCCTACTCATTCCAATTCTAGCGAAAGACTATACGATGTCATCTGGCCTGGTCAAACAACTCAAACACCACGTGGTTGGAGTTTTGCCAGCAATGGAAGACAATTGAGAATTGGGGTGATAGTTAGAGTTACATTCCCTGAGATTGTGTCAAGAATTGAGGGCACCGATACGTTTAGTGGTTATTGCATAGATGTGTTTACTGCTGCAATGAACTTGTTGCCTTACCCAACACCATTCAAGTTTATTCCATTTGGTGATGGTAAAACCAACCCGTCACATTCAGACTTTCTTCAAATGGTCACAATTGGTGTGAGTATTCACGTTTTCTTAATTTATCGTCTTTTTTGCATCATGTTACTTTGTTAGTTTTAAATTCCTGCATTGGAATTGCTTCTTTATGTGTAGGCATTCGATGGTGTGGTGGGGGACCTGACCATTAGTACAAACCGAGCAAAGATAGTGGATTTTACACAGCCATATATCGAGTCTGGGCTAGTTGTTGTTGCCCCTGTCAAGAAGTTGAAATCCAATGCTTGGGCTTTCCTGAGACCATTCACTCCAATGATGTGGTTTGTGACAGGAATGTTCTTCTTGGTGGTGGGAGCTGTTGTGTGGACTTTAGAGCGTGGTACAAACGATGAATTTAGAGGCCCCGCAAGAAGACAATTTGTCACCATTATCTGGTAACTAAGTTTGCAACACAGTTTTAAAATATGGTTTACTTAACTACTTTGATTGGTTCATCGTATGTCACTTGCATACTGTTGCTGAATCTTATTCATCTATCTCTGCAGGTTTAGCTTCTCAACCCTATTTTTCACACAGAGTAAGTGGTTGGAGAGTTCCTTGTTTTTTAGTGCTTTAATGCCATATCAATAACAAATCTTGAAGGTGAAAATTGGTGTTGTAAATTAAAGTCTTACATCTAACGAGGTCCCCTTGTATGCAGATGAGAAGACTGTTAGCACTCTTGGTCGTTTCGTACTAATCATATGGCTGTTTGTGGTTTTGGTACTGACCTCAAGCTACACTGCAAGCCTGACCTCCATCCTAACTGTGGAACAGCTTTCATCCCAATTTAAGGGAATTGAAAGCTTAATAGCAAGTAATGAACCCGTTGGTTTCGTGAAGGATACATTTACTGAAAATTATATAACTGCGGAACTACACATGGACAGATCCAGGCTTGTTCCTCTGAACTCCATGTTAGAATATGAAAAAGCCTTAAAAGATGGACCAGCTAGAGGTGGCGTTGCTGCAATAATAGATGAACGTGCATACATGGAGCTCTTCCTAGCAACCAGATGTGAATTTAGTATTGCTGGTCAAGAATTCACCAAGAGTGGATGGGGTTTTGTAAGTATAAATCCATTTTTCTTCTCTCAACTTCACCATATGTACAAAACTCGTCATTCAAAGTAGTAAGACAGATGGTTATAAACATATATGCATATATTCCTTTCTGTATACCTCATATTTCAACATCTCATAGCTCATTATTCCTCCCACACACTGCTTTTGTATAGTGACTATCTCTATCCACTTTACTACACCATGTGTATCTTAGAAGTACTAAATTCATAGTTATATATGATGATCATATTGTAGCCAGGAAGTTGAACAAGTTTTAAATGTTGCATACAGGGCTTCCCAAGGGAATCTCCCCTAGCAGTTGACATGTCAACTGCCATACTAAAACTATCAGAGAGTGGTGATCTTCAGAGAATTCGTGATAAATGGCTAACAAGAAGGGCTTGCAGCTCAGAAGGCGCAATACAAAGCAATGATCGACTTGAGCTGAAAAGCTTTTGGGGGCTTTACCTGCTGATTGGCATGGCCTGCTTCGTTGCTCTCCTTTGCCATGTTATTAGATTGATGTACCGTTTTAGCAGGCATTTTAACAGTAACCTTGAAGGCTCATCATTCTCTTCTCATCTTCGATCGTTCCTTTCCTTTGCTAACAAAAAAGAAGCAGAAGATACAAGCCAAAGGCAGGACAAAAGGAGAAGTGCCCTTGTAGAAAGGTAGTAGTGCATGAAGATGTATCTTATGATGACTCGGGTGTTTGTGTCCATTTACAAAATAATGTCACTCCCTAAGGTTAAGTACCAAATCATGTGCTAAATCTTGGACCACGTTTAACTTAATTGAAAAATGCAGTACAAAAACTTGTATCACTTGAACAAATAGTACCTGCAATCATATCTAAATCATCCTTCTAAATAACCTTAGCTTTTTGTATTAGACGAGCCATGACAGTTAGCAATATTATCAATGTTATTTACTTGATAAGGAAAAAAATATGACAATTCCAACAATTTTTGTAGTAGTTGGAATCCAAGTGTGACGCCTAATAGAAATGAGAAACTGAACAAACGTATAGAGAAAAAATTATATATTTATTGTTTTCTTTCTCCTTTGTTGCGGCCAAAAATGCCCAAATTTTCTCCGACAACTTTTGTTGGGTTCATTTGATTCAAACTTCGAAGTTTGAAACGTTTCCTCAAGGTATATGTCTTAAAATATTTGTATTTCCGTATATAAAACATAATGTAAGTCTTTTTCTCTCATATTCAATTGGAAAATTTGTACATTTCATTGTAATTGACATAAGCTCACACCAAAAAAAAAGTAAGATATGGTGTAACTCATGTTTTCAAAACACAAGGAATAATCCATTTCTAGCATTTGTCCCAAACTAGAAAAAACTTGGACATGTAGGTGCTGCTAAAACATATGAAATGTATTCTTTAGCTATTAGAGTTTCAATCGCAGCAATTCTTTTTCCTTTGAGATTAGCACTTTCTCCATTACAAATGATAGTACAATAGTAGGACAAATTGATTTACTTGAAAAGTCCACCATTGTGAATCATATAATTTCTGGGACCATTGTTTATAAGTCACAAACAACAAGTTGTAGTAAGTAAAAGTTTCTCAAATTGTTCCCCATGCTTAACAACTTGGACTTATTGTACTGTTAGTTATTTTATCTTACAAACGTTTTAAGTGACCAAACCTTATTTTCTTCTCATCTTTATTTAATGTAAGATCTTAATTTTATACTTGAATTCCAACATGTCTAAGAGCTCTACAATTAATATTTAAAACAAACCTTATTCTCTTCTTCTAAAGAGAATAATTTTTATTCAAACTTCTCCACAGATTTTCCAAAAAATTTTCCACACCCAGTTTGTAAAAAGTTGTTTACCAAACAATTTGATTTGTCTAACCACCTAAGAAAATTAAGTTCAAGATTTACATTATTTCAGTTCCTTGCAACGTATCCCATGCATCTTTATATAGTTTCAAGATTAAAAATCTTTATGCATACATCCTCATGCAGCATTCCGAGTATACTGACAAATATTTTCCCATCCTTTACCGATTCATCGTTATGACTCCTAATTTGGGTACAATTGAGCCCAATTGTTTGTTGAAAGGGATATTTTTGTTTTTTTGATGGTTTTTTCTCTCAAAATCTGTTACCTTTTTCTCTAGGGAGTTTTTCCCTACACCTCCAAAGAGTTCTATTACACTTCCAAAAGAATTTAAATTTCCTATAATACCTTTCTGAATCCTTTGACTATTAAGCAGTAAAAAGTTAAAAAAAATTCTTAACCGGCTTTCGAAACCCGGTAAAATTCTTAACCGACTTTCGAAATCCGATAAAATCCTTAACTGGCTTTCGAAATCCGGTAAAATCTTTAACCAACTTTCGAAATTCGGTGAATAGTGTCAAACGGATTTGAAATTGTGAACCGGTATTTAAAGTTCGGTTAAGTGATTTAACGAAATTCGAAATCTATTTTCTTTGTATACCGACATTCGAAATCCGGTTATGAAATTGTTTAAATCAATTTTTTTTTAAAAGCGACATTCGTAGTAATGTTGGTGATTTTAATTTTCTTATTTTTTTATTTGATTTGTTTATAAAATTTAACTTCAATTGTTTTATAATTTATGTATTAATTATTTAATTTTAGATTATTTATATTTTATATAACTACATTAAATAAAATTTTATTAATTTAATTTTTGTAGGTATTTGCCTTTATAATATCTAGATTAATTTTATTTAATTATTTTCAAATTATTTTTACTTATTTATTATTTGTTAGTGTTTTTATTTATTTATTTAATTTATTTATAAGATTTAATTTCAATTTGTTTATATTCATATATTAATTATTTAATTTTAGATTTTTATATTATATATAACTACATTAAATAAAATTATATACCGATAATGGAAGTCCAGTTCAATAAACTGATTTTTTATTTAAAATTTATATTTATATACTGACATTTGAATTTCGATAGTCGTAATGATAATCACAAATTTTATTTTATACAAATCGAAAATGGAAATCTGGTTTTTATTTTAATTTACTTATTTTTTTGATTTTGATTTTTAATTTTGAAATGCTTTGTATTTATTTTCAGAAAATGGATTTGGATTTCCATTTTATCTTGTTACTGGTTTCGATATTCGTAATGTTATAATAAATCTTTTCAATTTTTAAATTTTTAACTTTTTTATATTTTTTGTGATTCATTTTATATTTATTTAATTTATATATTTGTTTTACAAACTTTTAAAAATTAAGAATTTCGTGAAGTCTTTAATTTTTATTTTGAAATTGTTTTTAATACAAACCGACTTCTAGTCGTAATGATAATCAGTGATTTTATTTTATACAAACCGAAAATGGAAATCCGATTTTTATTTTGCTTTACTTATTATTTTTGATTTTGAAATTTTTTGTATTTATTTCAAATATATAAAACTTACAAATAAACAAATAAAAAACTCATTCATCAAATAAATAAAACTTTAAAAAAAGTGTAGAAAATGATGAATAAAAAAAATTACAAATAACAAAATTTATAAAACAATAAAGTAATAAAATGAATAAAAAATTAAAACAAAAAATAATAAAAATAAATAAATAAAAAACTCAAGTTCATAACTAAAAAAATATTAAATATTAATAAAATATATTACAACAAAACAACAATTTAGTAATATTAATCTAATTGAAAACAAATTTTTTATCGGATTTCGAAAGTCGGTTAAGGATTTTACCGGATTTCGAAAGCCGGTTAAGGATTTTACTGGGTTTTGAAAGCCGGTTAAGGATTTAACCGGATTTCGAAAGCCGGTTAAGGATTTTACCGAAAATTTTTTTTAATTTTTATCGCTTAATAGTCAAAGGGTTCAAAGGGATATTATAAGAAATTTAAATTGTTTTGGAAGTACAGTAGAACTCTTTGGAGGTACAGGAAGAAACCCCTTTTCTCTACCTCAGACCCTTTCAGGTCAATGGAACTCTCCGTATCATGTTAATAACTTCACTAAGCATGAAAGATGTAAAAGAGAGGAGCAAGTTTTTGATATTGTATTTTTTCAAACAAATTTTTCACGCTTTTGTAATTTTACAGGAGTGTATATATGAAATTTCTATTTGCCACACCAAACGGGTAAATTGTGGCTAAAAAGTATACATCATATTTATAGATTTTAAAAAGCAACTAAATAATAATATAATATCTTTATTTTATATTATATTATATTATTTATTTTTTCATACGTGGAACTTTACTCTATTCCACCTTAATATATCAGAAAAATATTTTTTCCCCATTTTATTTCTTTTCCATTATATTTCAGTCCAGCCTATCAGATTTTAATTCTCTTCCTACCAATCCAAAATAGGAAACACTATAAACATGATCATTGTCACCTTTTGGGAATAAACAACCAACCTCCTTCAACTCCTTCACTGACTAATGTTCCTTCAAATTTAATTTTTGTTCGTATGCTTTCAATTAATGAATTAGTCCTCAAGAAACATTTGAAAGTTGTTTCAAAAAACATATTTTTCATTTTTTATTTTTAAAATAATCCATCATAATACCTATTTTTACCATTTTAATTTTTTAATTTTTTTATCAGTAATAAAAAATATTAATTGGAACACACGACAACAATAAAGAATTACCCTGTCCTGTTGCTTAACTCCAGCTTCTTTTTATATAATTCAGTACGATAAAAACCTTAAATAATTACCAAATTTAATAATAAAAAATAATTAATGACTATAATAACTAATTTAGATATTAATTTATAAATTAAAAATTATTAATAGTTAAACTAGTTTCAAAAAATTATAATTAATTTCTAAAATGATAACTAAAATATTTTTTATTATGAAATGGTCTCTAAATTGATCACTAACATTAACTACTTAGGTTTTGGCTACCAAATCAATGGTCATCAAATTAGTTTCTAATTAGTTATTTAGAGATCAATTCATAATAAAAATTAATTTAGTTACCAATTTAGAGATCAATTATAATCTTTTGAAACTAGTTTAGTTATCTATAATTTTTAATGAATAAATTAATATTTAAATTGATCACTTTAGTGACTAATTATTTGTTATCAATAAATTTGGTTGTTTTTTTAGTGTTGGTAACTCTCATTTCATTTCTTAATTCTATAATTTATCTTTTAGTATAGATAAAGATATACATATCCTATAAAAATGGATTAATTATAAATCTATTTTTAGATTCAATAGAAGGTGTTCTGGTGTTGTTGTACTTAGGGATGGCAATGGGACCGGGCGGGACGGGGACGGGTTTCACTATCTCATACCCATCTCCGCAAAAGAAATTCATCCCCATTCTCATACTCAAACCCAACGGGTATCAAAGTTTTATCTCATCCCCATCCCCACCGGGTAACGAGTATAATCTCGTACCCATACCCATACTCATTTCCTTACTACATCAATATAAATTTTAATTAATTTTTATAAAATAATAAAAAATTACAATAAAGGAAACATAATATTATCAACTCTTTAATATTAGGAGGATGGTTGTTTCTTCGATATCAAATACTTTGAAATAAATTATAATTGTTTACATTCTAGATTGGAATACCAAATAAAATTTCATGACAACTAAAACATTTATTAAATTTGCAAACTGCAAACATTAATGAAACCTAGTTGATAACATTTAAAAATATTTTTTTTAAAATTTAAAGGAAAACAAATATTCAAATTAAAATATATTTTAAATGTTTGTTTACTTCAATTTTTTAAATTCTAGTTAATCTCTTTTTTTATACATTAATTAAAATGATAATACATCATTTAATCAAAATGACGCAAATAACAAATAATAAACATAATAAAAAAATTAACATGGATATTGTATCTTTTGAACTCCAAAATATATTGGATGATGATAAAAAATATTCATGACAATTACATTAAATTTTGATATTGTAGCAAATAAAAGTTATTTATACAATTATAGTGAAAAATTACAGTATGACTGATATAATGAGTTAGAAAACAAAAAATAATTAGATAAAATATTGAAATAGTATTCTACATGACGAAAATAAACAAGAAATAAAAATATTAAAAAATTAAAAAATGTATGTCTTAGAAATAATTTGAGAAACTATTGAAAGAAATCGCACAAAGGAAAATAAATGTATAATTAAAAGTATGATAAGATGAAAAATACCTTAGATATCTAAGAACATTTTTCAAATATCAACATATATATATACTCAATGGTTGAGAAATAATTGTTTTAGCGAAGCAAAAGAGTTCTTCAAATGAAACAACAATTAATAAAAATAAGTAAAGAATTTTTTTTATATTACCTAGTAAATGAAAGGTTTATGCTATTAAACACTTAAATTGAGAGTATTAAACATACTCATGTGAAAGGAAAATATACAATAAATAAAAATATTAAA
>Ga0214542_1003739_pt1 | contig 30659 bp, 14 predicted proteins | sample CNSS1metaG_FD_160096 | JGI IMG/M metagenome (GOLD analysis project Ga0214542, IMG submission 160096) | Root nodule microbial communities from cowpea collected in UCLA plant growth center, Los Angeles, California, USA - CNSS1 | ecosystem: Host-associated > Plants > Roots > Nodule | place: USA...
CTTCTATTCTGATGTAGAACTCTTAATATTTTACAAATACATATTTTTGTAACATTTCATGAACAATTATAGAGATGTATACTATATATGAAGTTATGTTATTATTAATGTTCTCTCAAGGATAATCTTATGGAAAAAAAAAATTATTAATTCCATATCTTTTTATCAAATAATAATTATTTAGTATAGTAGTCGGGGCGTCACAGGTTTGAACCTTGGTGAATCCAAAACAAACTTTCTCTTTTGCCAAAATTCCTTTTGGTGTGAAGGTGAAAGGACAGAGAAACCCTACCCACCTTAGATGGGCAGAAGGGAGGGCTGCAAAACCACTAAATTATGGTCACTGAATAGCAATTAAGCACATTGCTAATTAATTTTCGTTTTGGGAGTAAATGAGGTAATTATTGGGTGGTATTGGTGAGAGAGAAGGGAATTAGAGGAGATAACCACACTGCATTGTTGTGAATTTTTGGGCTGCAAAGTTTCAAAGTATTATAGCTAAATTACAAAGAGATTAAGAACTGTTGGTTAGAGAGTCAAGGGGAGGCCATTGGAGATCATCAAGAACTTCAGCGTTGATCCAACTTTAAGCAAAGGAATTCCAGGTTAGGGGAGTTGAACCACGTTCTATCTATGTTTTATGTCTAAATGTATGAATTACAACATGTGTATGTATGATTTTTCTTTGTTGCATTGAAATTCGGGTTTCTGGAAATTTTCCAGAAACCGCCTGGCGGGCTATTCATAGCCGCCAGGCAACTCATGATATTTTTGTTATTTTTCTGGGTTCCAAAGATGGAGCCGCCTAGCGGCACACACTTACCCGCCAAGCGACACTTGATGTTCAATCCAATTTGGGGTTCTTTGATGAAGGGCCTGACGATGGTAAATGAACCGTGGCGGTGGTAAATGAACCGCCAGGCGACGCGAGCCATGTCACTCGATTTTGGTGTTTTCTGAGTGCTAGGATGATTCTGATCGGAGGAAAAGCTAACAATAATTGTCAAAGGATGTTTTTGATGTCAAATTGCGCTTAATTTCACGTACTTGAGGGCATGATTAAATGGAACAGTGAGGAGATGTTTTAAGGTTGGAAATTAGGGTTTTGATATCCTAAGGGAAATTTGGTAGTTTAGTTGCACTGGAAAGAGTGAATGAATGCAGTTGGAGTATGTTATGGAACCGTGGAATTAAGTGAAATCAAAGTTGTAGGCATGGGACAAGGTTCGCAGGTGCTGTGAAGAGTTCTGGGTTCCTGGAATCACAAGAACCGCTTAGTGGCACTCAGTTCGCCACCAGGCACCGTATCAGTGTTGCGGGCTTGGCGGGTTTATGGTTCTGTGGTGATTGGGAAGTTCTTGAGGATCAATTGAAGTACGAATTTTTAAAGACTGGAAGTATTATAGGGATTGTCATAGGTTGAAACTTATGATGAAGGTTACTAAGGTGAATTGGTGATATATAGGTATTTTAGGACATTAAGCAATGAGGCATGGTAATTAGGGAGAAATTAGTTAGAGGATATAAGGAACATATTGTGAGAAACTGGTACTGTAAGAGTTAAGAGTTCATAAGTACTTATATAAGAGATAGATGGATAAGCTTGAATTTGTTAGCCATAGGATAGGCCTATGTTTCAAGATAAACCAGATTATAAGTTAAACTGAGTGGTACAATAGTGTTCTGAATTAACTGTGATGTTTGGCTTGTATCAACGGTATAAAGAATAGAAATAACCCAAGACTAGGAGTTACTAAGGAGTTTAAGGAAATGATGGAGAATATAAAATTATGTGTATAGTAATTATGGAGATGATAGTGTATTGTAGGTGCTTCTATTGAGCCAAGACATAAGGACTAGATTGGTGGAGTAAATATGTGAGTAAGGGAATGGAATACAACACCTGAAGCCAAACCAGAACCAGTACTGCGCGAGTACTGTTTTGGCGCTTGGCGATAGTATGTGACCCGCCAGGCGGAAGTTAACCAATAGAGGAGAACTGGAACGTGAGTCGCCTGGCGGCAAGGGGCGTACCACCAGGCGACACTTGCAAATAGTGGGCACTAGAGGTGCTTGGCGCCTGACGGTACGTGTCCCCCGCCAGACGGCTTGGAAGTCTGATGTGTCGCCTCGTGGTTTGCACCAAGCGATGGTGCTGCAATAGATGGGTGTTGCGCTTGATTTGGTGTGCATGGTCTACAAGGCTTCTTTGATACCTTAAGATCGGTTTGATGGTGTTCATTGAGTTGTGGCTCGGAACGTATCCCTTGAGTTGAGTTTAGGATAGGGGTTGAACACGTGACATTCCTCGAGTGTGGCTTGGAATGGCATCCCTCGAGTTGAGCTCGGGGTGGCAAATGAACACGAGGAACACTTGAGTTAAGCTCGAGTTGACGAGTGTTGCCGGTGTGAGTGTGCTAGTTGTGGCCAGTACGGATGAGTCCAGATAGATTGCCCTCCTTAGTAACTAGATGACGAGTCTTGGGACGTTACAAACTATGTTCGTATTTAGGAACTCCATCTGGCGTTACGGTATATGATCCGTAGCATGGTTTCCTACACGTGCTCTATCGGTTGTGGCCGATAGGTATGGTAGGAAGACACCTTGAGGTACTCACTAGAAGACGTAGAACACGCTTGACATGGTTGTGGCTATGTGTTATGAAATCAAAGGATGGAATTCCTTTGGTATGATTGTGTTGTAATATATCTAATTGTATGGTAAATATGTTTATTTTTTTAGCTCACCCTATCTGTTTGTATATGGCGATGATCGTGTACGCAGTACACAGGAGCATATGATGTTGCATGTGGATTTGGTGAAGCTTATCAGCGGAGCGGGGAAAACTCCTGGGAACAGTTTTATCGAGTTTTTACCATTTATGATTTTGGAATAAAGTTGTAAACTATTATGAGACTGTTTTGGTACTTTATTGGATTTTGAGAAACTTGAATTTAGAGTTATCTTTATTATATAATAAATGATTGAAATTTTTCGTGTTTTTGGGAAATTGATTTATGATTAATATGATTTTATTTTCTTATTTTATTTTATTATTTAAACCCGTAATATCCGGCAGGGATGTTACATAATGTCTGTCAAAAATTTCAAAATTCCTGCTCTACTAACGTTATTAAGTTGGACAATGAAGATTATGCGTTAGTTTCCAAAATCAAAGTATAAAGACTTTATGACTTTGGTTTCCAAGCAACCAAGGTAGATATGGTCATTTAAATCAAAAAATTAAAAAATAATTATTTTTGTTCATATTTATGCCTCGATTGTTTGTGTACCCAAGGTAAAATGCAGAAATGGGTTTTATGTCGCGGTTCCTTTTTCAATCGAGGCCTAATACAGGTTTTATACCTCAAGTTTTGATTGAACCAAGGCAGAAAGGTGTGTCTATGACTCAAAATTGGGAAATCAAATCATCTTCTTTGTGTTTCGTCCTTTATGTGTTGTTGTTCCGTCCATCTTCTTGACGTCGTCGTTGTTGCATCATGTCTCCACCACTGTCGTCGTTGTTGGTGTATTGGGAGGAGGGAGGTCGCATAATGTTGCACGAAACCACAACTAGTTAGTGGTTTTTTTTTTTTGTTTTTTTTTTTGCATTTCATGATTTTGGATGAGTTCACCATATTCCCTTGTTAGGATTTCAGTTAGTGTTTTAGAATTAATTTTTTTGTTGCGATTTTCATTGAGTTTGTGCCTTCTCTTGGATACCTTGTTTTTATTGTTAAAATTTGGATATTTTTCTGCCATTAATACAGGGGTATTGTTGCATTGATATCCAGGTATTGTTGAATTGGCTAAGATTGCATTGGTTGAGATTGTGCACTTTTCAAAGTGTCTAGGATTGCATTATATGTTGTTGCGCATGTTTCACGCTCCCAAAAGTTCACATTTTTTTGTTCAAAATTTATTTTGAATGAGTTTATAATTATTTTTGTATGTTTATTAAGTGATTAATTATATTGATTTATTTTTGTTTATATTTGAAATTATTATTGCATTAAGTTAGTCATAGTTTCCCATTTAAGATTCAATACAAAAGTTATTTACTGTCTCCAAAATTTTTGAATAAATTATATATATATATATATATATATATATATATAAGAGGAGGCAATAATAATTTATAAGTATTGAATCTTAAATTGTCCAGTTGGACAGTTTAAGAAGATTAATCAATTTTTCATAGTTTAGAGCATATATACTCACATGGCTTAAATCTCATGAATATTTGCCAATTGTATTTTGTATTGATTAGTGAAATTTAAATTAATAAGTACCAATAAACTAAAAAAAGTGAATCTTCTTGAATGGGATCGGGTCACACCTTGAATATAAAAGCGAGGTGATCACTCTGTTAAAGGTTACAAAAATTGTTCACACAATTTTAGTATATATATGTATGGATCGAGAATGAATTAATTCACCACGCGTCAATGTTGAATATGAAAAGGAGTAGAAGAATTTATACAATTTTTGCAATGTAATGAGAGTATGAGGGATGATGAAGTGAAGTTTAAATGTCCTTGTGTCAACTATTTGAATTCGAGAAAGTTGAATACAAATGAAATCAGGGAACACCTTATCTGTGATGGTTTCCTTTGAAGTTATACGATATAGACATGGCACGACGAATTAATACACTTCCCAACTGTCTTCCGAACTGAAAATGTTATGGATTCCACCATGGAAGATCGACTTAAAGAATACAAATTAGTGGACATGATCTGTCATGTTGGCGCTGAAGCTTTTGCCCAAGTTCATGTGTATCCGTTGTACGTCGGTTCAACTAAGTTCATAAGGTTGTCAACGGTGTTAAGACTCATGAATTTGAAGGTGGCCAATGGGTGGGGCGATAAGAGTTTCATAGAATTACTGGAGTTGTTGAATGAAATGCTTCCAAAAGGAAATACACTACCCACTCGCAACTATGATGCCAAGAAAATTCTTTGTCCGATGGGTATGGAGTATAAAAGGATACATGCATGTCCAAATGACTGCATATTATATAGGAAAGAATTTGAAGGACTGAAAAAGTAATAATTTCACTATATCAAATACTTATCCGCAATTTTGTCTTAGTTTATATATTAATTGAAATTATTATCTTGTGTGTAGAGATTCAATACCACTACACAAATCCCCGCCAAGTCTATCAAATATTTAAGGATAGCTTGTGCAAAGTACATTATACAAGTGTACAATAGTATTTAGTACATCAATTTATGGTAGCATATGATCTTATAATGAAAAATACATTAAGTATTTTTGCATATTTTTTGCTTGAATAGTATAATGTTTGTTTCTGGCTGGTTCTGGTTTTTTGGTATTCTATTTGCAGGTTTAATTTATTGGAAATCAAAGAATCAACTTTTGCATTTAAAAAAGTGACGCCTCTCGATTGTAATCAAAACTAAAGCAGAAGGTCATTCATATTTAATTTTTTATTTTATTTTAATGCATGTTATACCTCAGTTGTGCCATAATCGAGGTAGTAGATGTCCATTTTCTGTAGCGGTTGAAGCCAAACCCGAGGCAGAAAGTACATTTCTTTTCCTTTAACTTAACATTGTATTTTTCATGTTGTGTAGTAATCCATCTGTAAGGAAAATTTAAATGCATATCTTCTCCGAGTAAAATATCTTAAACACCTTTTATAGGTTTGTAGTCAAAAGTGACAACAAATATTATTCGAGTTGGTCTTAGGGAGTGGTAATTGTACTTATTTGTTATTAATTTGTTTATTAGTAAAGGATTCCCTTATGGTGTGTTTGGATGAGACAATTTAAGAGAGTAATTCATTTATTTGGAAAATTTGAATTTCTTTTAAGTAAAATGACTTGTTTGGATGAAAAAATTAAAAGGAAATTGAAATTTCGAAATTTTAAGAAGGTATTTCAAATTACTAAAATAGTAGAATTTGAAATTCACTCAAAAAGGGAGGAAATTGAAATTTCACAATCTGTGGAATTCCTCATTGTTCAAGATTAGAGATATAAATTTTGGCCCAACGACATACACGGGTCAAGCCGACCTCACAATCTAGACAGGCTGGGTAGGCCCGATGACACAGACGGGTCGGGTGGGCCGACAATCAAGGTGGGTCAAGTAGGCCCGACTACCAAAAGGAGCTCGACGACCCAGACAAGCCAAGCGGACCAAATGACCCAAATGGACCTGACGACCCAAATGGGTCTAGCGGACTTGATGACCCACATAGGTCGGACTGGCTCGACAACTCAAATGGGTCGAGCGGGCCCAATAACCAAGACCAAGTCGGGCCAAGTAGACGACCCAAACAGGCTTGACCGACTTGACGATCTAAACAGGCCTGACCAATAGTGCTTAACCACCCAGACAGGCCCGATCGGGCCAACTACCTAGACATGCTACGCCACCCTAAAGACTCAAACAAGTCAGGGAAGATCAACAACCTTAATGGGCCTAACCGGCCTAACAACGTAGACGGGTCAGGCGAGCTCGACGAGGCTGACTGACCCGACAACCCAGATTGGCCTAACCGACTCGATAATCCAGTGGGCCCAATGACCTAAATGGGTCGATGACCTAGACGGGTCGAAATGATGACCTAGACGAGTTATGCCGACCCGATAATTCAGACGAGTCGACTAAGACCGACGACCTTGACGTGTTTGACATGCCTAATGACACAAACGGGCCTGACCAGCCCGACGACCCAGACAGGCAGGGCCGAGAAGACATACTCTTAAATTCGTCCAAATTTGGCTGAGTTGACTTCGACTGAAAATTGGTCAAGTCAACATCGGTTGAAATTTGGCTGAATGTGACCAAGTTGGCATCGACCTAAATTTGGCCAAATTGGACTGCGTTTACACTGGCCAAAATTTGGTTGAATTTGGTCGAGTCGGCTCGGTCGAAATTTGACCGAATTTAAATATTTTAAGTTGACAACTATATTTCTTCAATTTAATTTCAAAATTTATATATTAAAATAAATATTATTAAAATGAAATTTTATCTCATAAGAGAAATTCAATTATTTTATCCAAACAAGAAATTGAAATGTAAGGTATTCCAATTACTCTATCCGAACAAGTTATTTAGAAAATGAAAGGAATTCAATCACAAGAATTTCAAATGCAATGCATTTCAATTTCTTAGAATTGTTGAAATGCTTCATCCAAATACAAGGTTAAAGATTTAACTTTTGGTGTCATTTTAAAATCAAAATAATAAGTTTTCTCTAAAAATTTTCATATAAAGTACAATCCAAAGCAATATTAAGAGAACATGTGAATATTGTAATCAATCTTTAATAGTCTTCCAATAAAAATTAACTTAAGAATTTTTTATAGGAATCATAATTGAAAAGTCAATAAAAATTGAAAATGAAATTCAAGGAAAATGAAAGGTCAATTCACAATTTCAATATTTGTACAATTCCTCTTTATCACATGACTCGCCCTGCATTTTCAACGTGGGCTGAAAAATATTGTCCGCCCCACATAAGTGCGGGCCTACAGGCCAGCCCACCCATTTTTTTCTTTTAATTTTATGATAAAGCTTTCAATGTTCAACAAAATGGAAAACTTTAACAAGTTCACAAAATTAAACAAAGACTTTGGGAAGTTGGATGATAAATTGATAATTCAACATTTTCATCATATTCGTATTTGTAATTTGGCATACACTATTTATTATTCAAATTTTAGCACATTCAAAATACATAATACTTGTCGTTTCCAGACATACAAGAATTTGGAACGTTCATGCAAAAGTCAAAAAGAAAAGTAATTGATATACACAAGTACAAGTTCTTTTTTTTGCATGCAAGAAGGTCGGCTCGCGCGAGCTCAATATCTTGACCCGCCCTACATTTTTTGGTGGGCCAGCTCGCCGGGCCAGACCCATATTGCCACTATGTTACCAAAATAAATTGGTCACTAAACATTAGCTATGAAATTTTAATGTATGATGTTTAAATTTACGTGATATAGTAAGATTTACATCACTAAATAAGCAACACACTTAAGCAACCATGCCTCGGTGTTACTCTACCTTAATTTTGAAATTTAAAATACTAATAACACTATAATGTTTTACGATGTACATGTTGTTTTACTTTGTTTTTTAGGAGGAAATTGTACTTATTTTCTTTGAAGTTATACTTAAAACCTTTCTAATTTTAAGATTATCATTACTTTGAAATCAGGGAACACCTTATCTGTGATAGTTTCCTTTGAAGTTATACGATATAGACATGGCACGACGAATTAATACACTTCCCAACTGTCTCCCGAACTGAAAATGTTATGGATTCCACCATGGAAGATAGACTTAAAGAATACAAATTAGTGGACATGATCTGTCATGTTGGCATTGAAGCTTTTGCCCAAGTTCATATGTATGAGACGATGTCTACTGATACGGAGACTTCGTTGTACATCAGTTCAACTAAGTTCATAAGGTTGTCAACGGTGTTAAGACTCATGAATTTGAAGGTCGCCAATGGGTGGAGCGATAAAAGTTTCATAGAATTACTGGAGTTGTTGAATGAAATGCTTCTAGATGGAAATACACTACCCACTCGCAACTATGATGTCAAGAAAATTCTTTGTCCGATGGGTATGGAGTATAAAAGGATACATGCATGTCCGAATGATTGCATATTATATAGGAAAGAATTTGAAGGACTGAAAAAGTAATAATTTCACTATATCAAATACTTATCCGCAATTTTGTCTTAGTTTATATATTAATTGAAATTATTATCTTGTGTGTAGAGATTCAATACCACTACACAAATCCCCGCCAAGTCTATCAAATATTTAAGGATAGCTTGTGCAAAGTACATTATACAAGTGTACAATAGTATTTAGTACATCAATTTATGGTAGCATATGATCTTATAATGAAAAATACATTAAGTATTTTTGCATATTTTTTGCTTGAATAGTATAATGTTTGTTTCTGGCTGGTTCTGGTTTTTTGGTATTCTATTTGCAGGTTTAATTTATTGGAAATCAAAGAATCAACTTTTGCATTTAAAAAAGTGACGCCTCTCGATTGTAATCAAAACTAAAGCAGAAGGTCATTCATATTTAATTTTTTATTTTATTTTAATGCATGTTATACCTCAGTTGTGCCATAATCGAGGTAGTAGATGTCCATTTTCTGTAGCGGTTGAAGCCAAACCCGAGGCAGAAAGTACATTTCTTTTCCTTTAACTTAACATTGTATTTTTCATGTTGTGTAGTAATCCATCTGTAAGGAAAATTTAAATGCATATCTTCTCCGAGTAAAATATCTTAAACACCTTTTATAGGTTTGTAGTCAAAAGTGACAACAAATATTATTCGAGTTGGTCTTAGGGAGTGGTAATTGTACTTATTTGTTATTAATTTGTTTATTAGTAAAGGATTCCCTTATGGTGTGTTTGGATGAGACAATTTAAGAGAGTAATTCATTTATTTGAAAATTTTGAATTTCTTTTAAGTAAAATGACTTGTTTGGATGAAAAAATTAAAAGGAAATTGAAATTGCGAAATTTTAAGAAGGTATTTCAAATTACTAAAATAGTAGAATTTGAAATTCACTCAAAAAGGGAGGAAATTGAAATTCCACAATTTGTGAAATTCCTCATTGTTCAAGATTAGAGATATAAATTTTGGCCCAACGACATACACGAGTCAAGCTGACCTCACAATCTATACAGGCTGGGTAGGCCTGAAGACACAGAAGGGTCAGGTGGGCCGACAATCAAGGCGGGTCAAGTAGGCCCGACTACCAAAAGGAGCCCGACGACCCAGTCAAGCCAAGCGGACCAGATGACCCAAATGGACCTGACGACCCAAACAGGTCTAGCGGGCTTGACGACCCACATAGGTCGGACTGGCTCAACAACTCAAATGGGTCGAGCGGCCCAATAACCAAGACGAGTCAGGTGGACTCGATGACCAAGACAGGCTAGGGGCCCGACGACCCAAACAAGTCGGGCCAAGTCGACGACCCAAACAGGCCTGACCGGCTTGACGATCTAAACAGGCCTGACCAATAGTGCTTGTAACATCCCTAAAAGATATTACTTAATTAAATATTTAAAGATATAAAAAGAAGCTTGAACGTCGCAACTTTATTAATTCCCGCCACGGGAGCAAAACAAAAATTAATGTTCAATGCGACAATCATTTAATACATACAAATAATTCCAAAATTTATTACAAGTTCCAAATAAAACTTTAAAACATAGAAATTCCCTAGCTCAAATTCCCAGCTAGTCCCTCTCTCCATCTCGAGTGTTAGCAACATTACCTGTATCATTAACTGCTCCCGTGTAAAATTACACGATCATCGCCAAGCACAGACAGAAAGGGTGAGCTCAACAATATATATATATATATATATATATATATATATATATATATATATATATATAAATTACATAAATTAAATAATAGAAAACACCCAATCTTAGTATCATAATTACATCTTAGTTACATTCTCAACATGGCCCAAGGCTTTTCAACTACTAACATACAACAGGGTTAGTCATGGACTCAGGATTTCTGATGCTCACACGAACCTGCCCGCTCGTGGTCCTGCCTCTACGAACCTCCCCGCTATTAGTCCTACTCTACGGACCTACTCGCCTGTAGTCCAACACATGTGATCCACAAGCTACGTACCTCCCCGCACGCAGCATCTCTCAACTGTGAGCACGGAACATACGAACCTACCTCACTCGTATCCCCATAGGAGAGTAATCGAGTATGAACCTCCCCGCTCATACCATCACATGTTATCCACCATCCATGAACCTACCCGCTCATGGCACAGCATCTCCTGATCCATGTTTCATCAAAGCGTACAAACAATACACATAAACTGCACTAAACTCCATTCTACTACGCCAAACAAAACATCTCAGGTTACAACATTATGTGCATGATTTGAACACCAATTAGTCACCCAAAAGTACGAAATCAGACCTTACACACCATCAGTACATAACTCCATAATTTCCATACAAACCCATAAGGGTTTTATCACATTACAACAAAACAACCCGACACCCCAATTCACAGCATGTTGTCAAACAATTCACATGGCAAAAGGTACATAATTATTGCGCATTACACTATACACGAAATTCATCTCAATAAACATATAGTTGCATAGAAAAGGAGCTCCCCTAACCTGTGAATCTTTGCTTCAAAAGGTTGCCTAACCTTGACTTTGTGATAGCTAGAACCCTCCCTTTTTGCTCTCTAACCACCACCGCTTTGCTCTCAATCCCAATTCGCTTTCGCACTCAAAATCCGTGATCCTTTCTCACTCTAATTTTTCAGACTTCCAAAACCCTTCTAATTTCCTAACTCTCCCTTTTTATATGGCTCCTAATTGTGGTAAAAAGAAATAAAACGAAAATTGACTTTTTAATGTCTATTATTACCTTTCATAAGCCATTATGGACTGTTTTTCCAACTCCCTTGGCTGGCCATTACCTCTAGGGCTTTCCCACCCTTTCACATTCAGACAACAAGTATTATAGCAAAAATAAAGAGATTAATTTGTTCTCATCAAGGTTTGAACCCACAACCTATCAATTACCAAGTCAATTCACATTTGTGATAATTCCTAAAATTTTAAGATTATATTATCACGTCTAGCATTGAAATATACTACGAAATAATGCCTAAATTAAAATAACACACAAAGGCATACATAGGACTCGAACCCAAGTCCTCTCACACAATTAAAGTATTCTTAACCACTTAAGCTAGTACTTTTCCACATCACATCAATTAACATTAAGTACCATAAAGGCTTCCCCTACCCGCATTTATTAAATAATTATTAATTTAATTATTTAAATTTCCCGGGTCTTACAATGCTCAACCACCCAGACAGGCCCGGTCGGGCCAACTACCTAGACAAGCTACGCCACCCTAAAGACTCAAACGAGTCAGGGAAGATCAATGACCTTAATGGGCCTAACCGGCCTAACGACGTAGACGGGTCAGGCGAGCTCGACGAGGCTGACTGACCTGACAACCTAGACTGGCCTAACCGACTCGACAATCCAATGGGCCCAATGACCTAAATGGGTCGATGACCTAGACGGGTCGGAATGACGACCTAGACGAGCTATGCTGACCCGATAATTCAGACGAGTCGACTAAGACCGACGGCCTTGACATGTCTGACATGCCTAATGACACAAACGGGCTTGACCAGTCCGACGACCCAGACAGGCAGGGCCGAGAAGACATACTCTTAAATTCGTCCAAATTTGGCCGAGTTGACTTCGACCGAAAATTGGTCAAGTCAACACCGGTTGAAATTTGGCTGAATGTGACCAAGTTAGCATTAACCTAAATTTGGCCAAATTGGACTGCGTTTACACTGGCCAAAATTTGGTAGAGTCGGCTCGATCAAAATTTGACCGAATTTAAATATTTTAAGTTGACAACTATATTTCTTCAATTTAATTTCAAAATTTATATATCAAAATAAATATTATTAAAATGAAATTTTATCTCATAAGAGAAATTCAATTATTTTATCCAAACAAGAAATTGAAATGTAAGGTATTCCAATTACTCTATCCGAACAAGTTATTTAGAAAATGAAAGGAATTCAATCACAAGAATTTCAAATGCAATGCATTTCAATTTCTTAGAATTGTTGAAATGCTTCATCCAAATACAAGGTTAAAGATTTAACTTTTGGTGTCATTTTAAAATCAAAGTAATAAGTTTTCTCTAAAAATTTTCATATAAAGTACAATCCAAAGCAATATTAAGAGAACATGTGAATATTGTAATCAATCTTTAATAGTCTTCCAATAAAAATTAATTTAAGAATTTTTTATAGGAATCATAATTGAAAAGTCAATAAAAATTGAAAATGAAATTCAAGGAAAATGAAAGGTCAATTCACAATTTCAATATTTATACAATTCCTCTTTATCACATGACTCGCCCTGCATTTTCAACGTGGGCTGAAAAATATTGTCCGCCCCACATAAGTGTGGGCCTGCAGGCCAGCCCACCCATTTTTTTTTTAATTTTATGATAAAGCTTTCAATGTTCAACAAAATGGAAAACTTTAACAAGTTCACAAAATTAAACAAAGACTTTGGGAAGTTGGATGATAAATTGATAATTCAACATTTTCATCATATTCATATTTGTAATTTGGCATACACTATTTATTATTCAAATTTTAGCACATTCAAAATACATATAATACTTGTTGTTTCCAATCATACAAGAATTTGGAACGTTCATGCAGAGATCCAGAAGGAAAGTAAATGATATACACAAATACAAGTTTTTTTTTTTTGCAGGCCAGCAGGTCGGCCCGCACGGGCTCAATATCCTAGCCCCCCCCTACGTTTTTTTGGCGGGCTGGCTCACCGGGCCAGACCCATATTGCCACTTTGTTACCAAAATAAATTGATAACTGAACGTTAGCTACCAAGATTTTTGCTACTAAAGAAATTAGTTTCTAAATTAGTCTCTAAGTAATTAGTAATTAATTTAATGACCAATTATAATTTTTTGTTCATAATAGTTACTATTTTAGTAATCAATAATTTTTTATTTTGCAAATTGGTATTTAAATTAGTCATTATAATAACTAACAACTTTTGATCATTAAAATTGATTGTTAATAAAATATTTTCTTATAGTGAACACTCATAAACAATTTAAAAATGTTTAAAATTTTAATGTATGATGTTTAAATTTATGTGATATAGTAAGATTTACATCACTAAATAAGCAACACACTTAAGCAACCATGCCTCCGTGTTACTCTACCTTAATTTTGAAATTTAAAATACTAATAAGACTATAATGTTTTACAATGTACATGTTGTTTTACTTTGTTATTTTAGGAGGAAATTGTACTTATTTTCTTTGAAGTTATACTTAAGGGCACTTATAACCGTTCTAATTTTAAGATTATCATTACTTTTCTTATGTTTTCATGGAAATAATATTCATACCGGGAAAAGAGTCTAATGTAACTTTATTAAAATTAAAATTATTATAAATAAATATTTATGTTAAAAATAAAAGAGATATAAATTATTTAATATAACTGCAATTCATGGGAAAAACGAATACTGGTATGGTATAGCAAGTAAATATTGATGTCACCATCAAAACTTTTCTAGTTTTCATTCTGAATTCAACCCTTGCCCACTATTAAAAACCCCAGAACTTTCACCATGTGAATGAGCTCAAGAACAAAACCACACTGAAACATGAATAATCGAGTCATTCTAGAAAGAAAAAAAAAAAAAACTAAACTTTTTCTAGAAAACACACGGAGTTAAAAATTATTCAACTGTATAAGAGACCCTTAATACCAAAATTCATACTCTGGTACGTGTATAACATGTTTTAAAGATAAATTAGTGATTAATGAAATTGGTGAATATTTCAAAGGATAATAGGATAAGAAAATTTGAAGACCCTCATGATTATGGAGCAATGAAAGTGGGATCCCCACCAAATCATCCCATAGGAATAAGGAGTAAAGAAAGAGGGTTTAGTTTCCCTCAACATTGCTTCAAAATGGACACAATTTTGACCATAATTAACCATTCTTTGTGGTGGGTTTAATCAATGCATTTGTTCTTTAAAGTTCCTCAGTTTCTCGAAAGGTAAAATAATTGTGGAACCCACCTCTGCAACACCACCCAAAAAATTTCCTTCATCCATTGCATTAAACTGCACTCTTTGCCAAGAGTAATGAACCTACACCAAAATCATACTCATATGTCATTTCTTTTTTGACAATAACGAGGTTTGGATCTTCTAAAGCCAAACACTTGTTTATCTTCTTTTCTTTTAGATCTGTCATTTTAAAAATCTCTAAGAAAAAAACAGGAAGCAATATGATAAATAGTTTATTATCAAACTTGTTGTTAAAAAGTCTTATATCAACATAAAGATGAATTTAGAACATATATGATTGAATGTAAATTTTATTTTCCTAATCAATTTTATAAGATTAAATTACGTTTAAAATTTATTTTTTAACATTATATCAAAATCATGAGTTAGATATTTTAGTGATATTTTTTGTTTTGTATATCGACTAGAGATAAGACAATTTCATAGTATACAAAAGAGGTGTAAGCCTCATCTTACAAGCTGGTTTTGTGGTTTTGTGAGGTTGAATTAGGCTTAAAGCCCATTTCTAACATAATATTAATCAATATGAGGACTTGAGTTAGACTTAAAGCTCACTTTCCAATGCTAAGGATACATAGTAGACTAGGTTTAAAGTTGACTTTAAAATAATTGTATTAAAAATTAAAAAATAATTTTTTTTTAGCAGTTACTTGAAAAACCTTTCCCTGATGAACCCAATCACTCTTCTAATCTCGGGCAAGAATAGTGAGCACTATCATAATTTAAAGAATAGAGGAAACGATGATTACTAGTTCCAAATTATGAAAGAGTTGGATGAGTCCCCACATTGATGTGCATACGTGTGATGCACATGTCATATAATACCAACATCATATAGTTTGTTTTGTTGCACTTCTCCACTTTCTGATAATAGTACCACTACTTTTAAGAACATTTTATTTTTAATTTTTTAATTAAATGCCTGAAAACACTTATTATTATTAGTTGGGTTACAGTTACCTCACTCTGCCATCACTATTATTATTTATGAGTGCAAAATGGGTGGCTTGGGTGGTTGGGATCGTTGCATTGAATAATCAGATTAACAGTAACGGTGAAAGTGACACTCAAACTCTTCCCCAACGAATGCACTTTACTTCACCTAAAACACCACCATGTGCAATGCTGCCATGCTCTGTGAATAAATAATTTTAATAAAATAAAATATTTAAATGTCATTCAAATAAAGAAAATATTGAATTTGTTAGCAATGTATTTTCTGCTCATTTTCATCATAATTACTTTCTTCAAAGCATTAAATTCATCAAATCTATTCATTAAAAACTAGAATAAAATATCCTAACGAATTTATCTATTTAATTTATAAATGATTAATTATTTATATAAAAAAAATAATAAATTATCCCATTTTAATAAAATTTAAGATGAAATTAAATCAAAATCACAAATACAAATACTTGACTTAAATACAAAATAATGATGTGTAACATGATAATCACTGACTTGATACATGGATAATTGAAAAAAAAAATTATGAACTGGCATGTAACGTTGTTAGTATAGTTTAACAAAAATGATTAAATTATATTAAATTTTTAAAGATTAAGACCTAATTGATAAAAAGTTAAAAATTGGAAACTAATTTGATTTTTTTTTTTATAAAAGTTGAGATTAAAAGCTTATTTTAACCTATATTTTTTTAAATTCTTATGAATTTGGCATTAACTATTTTACGTTTTTATTAAAAAATCGTTATCTAATTTTATAACATATTGTTAAAAAATAATATTAATCACATTGATAAAGAAAAAAAAATTAAAAAATAAGAAGAAAAGACATGAAAAAATTGAAAATTAATTGAATACGTGAGAATCGGAGAAGTAAAAAAGTAGAATTAATGTGATTTAAATTTGAATACCGTATCGTTTTATTATATTCATTGTATTACATCTTAATACCATTTTTCTTTATATCACTTTCACCTCTCATTTTTCACCTGTCACGCCTTTTGATTTGGTCTATCTAACTCTCAAATTGGCAAGTCAAAGATGGACATACACAAAACTCTTTATATTCCATAATTATTCTCAATAACTAATATTTAGTACTTAATAATATTGTATTTAATCCTCTTTGTATGAATGATTCCTATATTTAATTTAAAGATAAAAATTACAAAAAAACTAAAAGAACTCTTTAACATCATATCACATAAATATTGAGCACGACATGGACACGGACCTTTGGCTCGTGTAATTTTAATTTAACAATCAATATTTATATACTCAAAATTATCTATAAACAAGGTTAGTTAAATATAATACTATAAATATATTGTCACGAGATAAAAAAAATAATCTAATCTGTATATTTAATATCAAAAAGTAAAAAGTAGTGATAATTTAATTTTTTTTTTATTTCTATAATCATAATAGAAATTTATACTCGGTACGAGAAGCACCATTTGTGAAGCTGAGTTTCATAGTAACTAGGTATCATTCTTTATGATAAGAACTTTTGATGTTTCTAATTGCTTAATTTGAAACGCTATGCTTTGCCTACTTCTACCCATTGCAGACACTAATAATAGGTGTGATTAGAAACATGGGCTTTCATGTGATGAATTATGAGTCACTTATTTTTTGTTCATCATGGTTAACATAAGTTGTTGAAACCCGTGACAATGTGGCTAGTTTGGATATTTATTGTAATTCATGGGATACAGAAGCTAAGCAATCATATTCTGAGTGCATGCATGACACTGAGTTGCAACTTTTAATTCGAATTTAGTACTGCCATAAGGAAACAACCAAATCCATTTCGTTGTTTTCTTAAATTCCAAATTTCCCCCAACCACAAACAGTCAAAAACATCCTTATCTCAACCAAAAATATGAGGAGGAAGTGTTTCTGAGGCAAAGGGTATTTTGACAGCTAATCTGCTAACAGTACATGGTCCCTTCCTGTCAATGTGTGTAGAACTTGAACACCTAAATGCATCAGAAGAAGTAAGTCTATTAGAAAACCACCAAATGTCAGGTACCTGTACTCACTCAATAATCACATATATATACTGTTTCATACTTTGAAAGCACGATTATGGTGATAGGAAGATTATACCAATATTTTTACTTTTACATGAATCTATCATCTATTTGGAGTACAATCCCAAACGGAAAATCCAAACCTGTAGCAGAATAGCACAAGATTCCACTTCTGTCATTTTCAGATGTTTAGCGTCATAACTTAGCCATGAAATAGTCACATAAAGAGAGAGGAATGGCCTCTATAGATTGCTGCCAGTGGCTTGGTGTGTTACTAACATGATTTTCAATATAGAAAACTGAAGAAGGGAATGTTTAATTTCAATTAAACTGATATGTGGACCCAATTCATAATCTGAGTGGAACTGCTGCAGCAGGCCCTCTGAGCTACTGAAAAGGTCTCAGACAAATTTTCTTATGCCCGATAAAACGAAGTTTACCTAATAGGTTACCATAAAAACCATTCAAACATGTTCAATAGTTGTGCCTGTTGCTGCCATAGTGTTCAACATCTATGAAGAATCTTCTTCATCAGACTCAAACTCAAACTCCAAACCAAATGGTCGAATAAATCAATTAAGCAATTGGTATTGTTGTATAATCACGAGTTTACAAAAGAAACATTTAGAATTTGAACCTGATACCATTTACCCAGTATAATCATGGTTCCAACTTGCAGGGATAAACTTGAGTTGTGTGTGTCTGCTTTCCCGAAAATCCATATAATGCAGCATGTATAAGGCCACCTTGTCAGTTTCAACTTTCCAGTACCACTAGTAGATATAGTACCTATTTCTGATTTCAATATCACTTTTCTTTTTATGATTTGTTTCTGAGATTTTGCAGAAGCAGCCTTTCAGTGCCTTCTCAATCAATGGCTCGGCAGCGACCCTTAACTTTTGGATGTTGCTACCTATATTTGGCTATGCCAATGGAAAAGTCTAATAACTCTCTAATTTTATTCTTTTGTGTAATCGGTTCTCTTTGTTTTAGCCTGGTTACTCTATTGGCAAGGTGACGAGATCCCTTGTTTTGTACATACCAATAAAAGTTTAGGCTTTCATTCCTCTATTCTTATAAAAAGATGCTAAATTCAGCTTTAGAAGCTACCAGAAATTGAGAACATTTTTACTCTATCCATTGAGAGAATAACCTAAGGAGTGATGAAGAATATTGTTGGAGACATGGTTCATCTATTTGATGAATCCAATGTCTCTGTTGAACAATAAAAATTGACAATCATCATGAAGATTTATAAGTGTTTTAGGTTGTGTTGTGTTGAATAGGAACGAACTATGGTAATTAGAAAGTTTTCCAAATAAATTAGAACTTGTCTTTGTGATAGGCTATTAATCACCGTTTTTAATATGATAAAATGTTCTTAGCTGGTATAGTGATTGCAGAAAACATTTTAATCAATTAGATAAACGTTTTGATCAATTAGAATCATATAAATCGATTTGTTGATTCATATAAATCCATTTACATGATAAATCCATGATCATATAAATCCATAATGGAGATATGGTTCATCTAGTTGATGAATCCAATGTCTTGTTAAAAATTGACAATGATCATGAAGATTTAAAAATGTTTTAGGTAGTATTGTGTTGATTGCAAACTAATTGTAACTTTTTCTTTTATGATTTGATTCAAAAAGTGCATTTAGAAAGTTTTCCAAATGAATTAGAGCTTGTCTTTGTTATAGGCTGTTAGTTAATTGATTAAAAAATGTTTTTAATTTTTATTAAAATTCTTTTAACTGGTCTAGAATGTCTTGCAGAAAACATTTTAATCAATTATATAATTGTTTTAACCAATTAGAATCATATAAAACTATGCCTAGTTATGATTTTTTTTTAATATGTTAAAAAAAATTAATAGATAAAAAGCACTTAAGTCCAATGAAGGTTTTAGACTTCTATGTTTTAATGTTAAAACAACGAGTTAATTGGTTAATTTATCTAGAAAGTAAAATTAACATATTAAAACTCAATTTTAATACATTAAAATATATATAACTCTCCATTTCTAAACTATTTAATACGAGATCAAAATCATAGTTTCCAAAATATTTTCCGCTGTTGAGAGTCAAAACTATATAAAAACGGGTCTTAAAGCCTTTCGTTTTGTAAATTTTGAGATCAATATCGTGTTTGAAGGGGAATGTAAAACTTCACTTAGTTTGTTGTTTTTTGTTGTGCTAATCTTATTCTAGGTGATATTGTTTTCATTTTCTAAATTTTTTTTTTAGACGATATATCTCGATAGGGTTTCCAAGTACAGTATAGTAACATGGTTTTAGTGTGTGCATAAACCAATCTTGTAGAGTTCAAGGTTTCTAGGGCTATTACTTTCATTGTTATGATTGTGTGCATGTAAAAACTCTAATATTTTAATGTAAACTTGGTTGGTGTTGAACTAGATGTAGGTCTTGGATTAGATTGAACTAGCATAAAAGAATTTGAAGAAAGGAAAGTTTTTTTTTTAAAACCAATTCACCCACAGTCCTTTTTGTTTAGGTAAGCCATATATTCTTTTATAACAAAAACAGGTAAGAAAGAAGTAAATGCTCTAAAGACTCCCAAAGTTTTCATGGTTGAAAGAGAAGAAATTTAGATGTCGCTACAACATCAACATCTTCAATTCTTCCTTGAATTGAATGGTATATAAATATATATATATATATATATATATATATATATATATATATATATATATATATATATATTAGTGAGAATGGTTTGTTGTGGATGTATATTGTTATTTGTTTTCAAATAAGGTCATGTTAGACATCACTATAAATTTTAACATCTCAGCTATGCTGACATCCTAAAGTTCATCAATCATTTGTCATCACATGAAAATTTATTAAAAAAAAAAAAAAAAATAAAAAAAAAAAAAGAAAAAAAAAAAAAAAAAAAAAAAATTATATTTTATTATTTTTAAAAAAATATCATCAAAAAAAAATTTATAAAAAAAAAAAAAAAAGAATACAAATCATAAGGGATCACGCCAAATCCATGATGAAATTTATATTTCAGGAGGCATAAACTATATTGATTATGAAAAAAGTCTAAATAAATGCATGGAGATAACCACCTATATTATTCCTTATGAATCAAAGTTAAATTAGCTAACTTATCAACACATTGATTTTCTTCATGACAAACATGAGAAACTTTGAACTGCATATGTGTACAAAAATGCAAGCACCGAAGGCATTTTCCTGTAAGACTCCAAGGAACCACTTGTTGATCCAAGAAACCATGACAGATTAAAGAAGAATCACTTTTCAACCAAAGCATGTGAAAGTCCTCCCTTCAGGCATGCTCCAAAGCATAAATGTCCCTGTAAAGTTAGCATAAATAGAAGGTTGTACTCCTAAAAAAGATGAAAAACTATCCATATATTTCCCCAATTTCTTCTAAAAATACTAGCATATGAAGTTGAACTAGGACAACCCCTAGTTGCAACATTAGGATTCATTTTAAACCAATTAGCAGATAGAATTTGTCATATTACGTTCATAAATAAAATCATTTTACTCTCCCTAATTTGAATATTAATAATCAATATATTTTTATTTGTTTTATAAATGAGAGAATTTATAAGCAGTTATTATTCATAAATAAATATATCCTATTTTCTTTTAGTAAGAATATTTACAGCCTAAAAGGAATATGATATGTCTCATAAAAAGAATGACAATCTACTTTTATATATTTGATTCATTCATGGAATATCAAATTTTCAATAATATAAATAACAATGACGGTATAAAGAAGTATTAGATCTACTTAACAAAATATAGTTTAATGAAATGATCACGAAGTCAAATTATTTCAGCATGATACTGTAATTTAGTAGATCATTTAAAAACCCATGCTTGCTTTTTTACTTTTCATGATATCATGGAGAAACTAAAAAACAACACCAACTAGTGATCGTTATTTATGTTTTATTTATTAGTAGTGTATTTGTTGTACTAACAATCTTATATTTGTACAATTTTTTTGTTCAATTAGTAGTTACAAACTATTAAGTACACTAGGAGTCTCATAACATTCTTTTTATATTACTTTATGTGTTCTTTGTTCTTTAGTCTTGGTAAGGTGTGTTTTGTAACTATTATTGAATTCGTTCTTCAATTGTTCTTTGACTCATTTTAACACACTATATGCACAGGTCTTTTAATTGAAAAAATCAAGTGTAACTCCATCAAGCTATTTTAATTTCAATAATATTATTTAAATTTATACATTTCTATTCAGACATAGATAAATTTAATTTGTCTTAGTATTTATCAAGAAAAATAAATTTCTATTAACGTAAACGTAATTCTCTTTTCACATGGTTGTCTTTATCGAAGTTAAATTATTTTATATAATAATATTTCTATTTGTCCCAGATTGAAAATATTAAAATTATTTATTTAGATAAAAAAATTAACAAATAAGTTCTCCTTAAAAAATATTATTAAAATTAAATATGCATCCTTTAAATTTTTCATTGTCAACATGACATGAGAAAGAGTCTACAACCTAAATCTAATTTAGCTCTTGAACGCAGTTGTTTGAAATGTGAGTTTAAAGTAAGGACTTAATGTAAATTAAGTCATTTTTTTGTTGACACACCTATTATATGAACCATCTCTCGTTCAATAAAGTTCTCATCTTGCTTAGTGAACTATTTTGAGATATTTCATTATAAGAAAATTAATGAGTAAATGTTAGATAATATTGTATGACTGACACAAATATATTAGTTAAGCAAATTTTAACATAATGCTAAAATATAAAAAAGTAATTAAATTAATGTATTAAAGAAGTTTTAGTTAAATTGGCATTAGTTTTATTTAATTTAATGTTTAATTTATTTAACTTAATATAATTTTAATTAACGTTAATATATTCTAACATTTATTATGCTAGCATCATTTAGACATATACAAGTTTAATTTATTTATTATATTTATTAAAGTTATTGATGTTAGTTTAGTTAATATTAATTTTATCTTTTTTAATATTTATATTTATTGAAATTAATATATTTATAATCTTGTGTTTTATTTTTCTAAATTGGTGTCAGTTAACCATTACTAGTATAATCTTTTAACTTTTATTTCGCTTTTCATTAGTTTTGTGTTCCTATATGATCTAAAATAGAGATTGTAAATAAGTTTTAATCTAAATACTGAGATTTAGATATGATAAATATTATTTATAATTTTCCTCTTCGTTTTTTATATAATTGTCTTCAAACTCAAATCATTCATCCCGTCTTTTTCTTTACATAAAGTGAAAGCTTCTCTCACTTATAAAAGAAAATTCCTCTGCAACCAACCAATCACTATTGATCTTCTTTAGCTAAAAACTCATGCATCAAGATGTTGTACTCCAAATCATAGTTTGTTATCTTATCTATATTGTATTCAACATAACATATAAAATAATTTGTACATATTTATAACTTTTATCTCAACTTATAAACTAGTTAATATATCATTTTATTTTAATTTATAATGTTAAAGTAAAGGAGATTATAATTAGATTAATTATAATTAATTTTTTTGGATATTATAATTTATTGTATATTTAATACATTTGAGTTATATGAAATTATGCAATAAAATATCGATAATTTAACTTATTAACATACAATTTTTATCAATACTAAATATTTATTTTCTTATAGGATTCTTTCTATCTTTTTTCACTCATACTGTTGTGCAACTTTAACTTTTAATAAAATGATGATACCCATTATGATCCAAATATGTAATTAGAGACTTGATGGCGATCACATCCCATATTAATACTTCGAAATTTCTTCCACTATTTTTGCACGTCGTAAATGTTTTCTTATTCTTTCATATAGATATTTTGTGGAATGAAGAATATTTTTCCATTGTATTTCATGACACTAACATGAAAGTTGTCGTGAACTTAGCCATTACAGACTGAACAACAATAAAAGGAACAAAATTTTATTTAAGCCTTGGTTTTAAGATATCATAAGTAAATTTCATGTATATTTTATTTAAAATTTGTTTTCAAGTTGTGTACTCAAAACTGAAAACCCTAACAAAGCATGTGTACGGTTTCAAATTAATTTATAATCAATAAATCCGCTACATAACACCTTCAGTGTAAGTTTCCAATAAATAATTAACTATCAAAATCACATAGAACATTGCCTTGTCCATCAGCTATATAAATTGCATTTCAATGATGAACACCCAATAAAATGTTCAGAGTTTATAATAATTTGTAAGAGAAAAGGTTAACAAAATTGTTGGGTAAAATTTTCATATGTAACAATACCAATCCTTATCCACTTTATTTCATCTCAGCTCCACTCTCAACACTTTGAGTAAAAATGAGTTCAAGTCTGAACCTTTTACCATATGTATATGCTGCAATAATCTGGTTGTTTTCCTCAGCCTGAAAAGGGATGATATGGGTTATGAACTGTTCATTTCAACTTAATGCATCAGCAATTGTGACAGAGTAGCTAAAAAATGACATGAATTTCAATTCATGGTAATGATATATGCCTTCACAGTTATTAATTTATCTGTGTATCTGTTTAGCTGACAGATAAAACATACCAGAGTGTTATTGGAACATCTTGCTATAAGCTTTTTTCTCTAGGTCACGCCTATCAGCTATCTGCAACAACAATGTTACATTTGCAATTTAGATGCTTGTTCAATTTAGATAGAAAAAAAATGAAAGTGATAACTTTGGATTTTGTAATCTTTACGGCTTCTAATTGGTTTGAAAAGTTGAAAGAATCACATAAAAGAAAAGAAACTTTTAAAGAAAAGTGATTCTTTAAAGAAAAACAAAGCTGTGAAAAGTGATCCCCACTCACCTTCTTCCTAGCAGCAGCAAGTTCCTTTTTTATTCCAGCTGAAAATAGCAAGATATCAGTTATGCCAAAGGAAACTTTAGATTACTAAGTAGCAGAACTGCACTATAAAGTTTAGTAAAACTATCCAAACAAAAATCACATCATTATCATCAGTTCTTTGTAAAATGACCATTATATTCATTTTTATTGAATTTCTTCCTCTTTATCTGGATATTAATCTCCACCTTCCTAAGAAAATGTGAAATTGTCTCTCCATTTTGCATCAATAGCTTGACTAAAATAAACGAGAAATTCAAATATAGCATGGCACTTAAAACAAAGAGTAGATGACAGAAAGGGCATAGCCAAAATTGTATGTTCATGACTAACCATCATTTGGCTCCAAGGCCAGTGCCTTCTTAAAGCTTTCAACTGCAGCATCAATGTCATGGAGTGCCATATATGCCTGGTAAATTGGAAGTAACATAGTTATTAGTAACACAGACTGACATAATAAAGGGTTACAAAAGCTCCGAACTTTTGACAGAAAGCCCTTCAATTACAATACCAACCTGTCCTTGGCGAAACAAGGCTTTCGCATTGTTGTCTCCCTCACGCATTGCAAATTCTGTATCCAACAATGCTCCTTTAATATCCCCTAGTTTCAATTTCGAAGCCTTAAACCAATGACACAACACAAACAATTAGGTGGAAAACAGAAAATTTAGTTAATACGGCAACAGAATCAAATGAATATAACAGTACAACATATTAACTCCCAACTTACAGAGCTGTTTGTAAAAATCTGAGACTTCGTTTTTCTCAATCCTGAACTTATCTCTGCAAAGGCATATATATATATATATATATATATATATATATATATATATATATATATATATATATATATATATATATATATATATATATATATGCAGTAATACATTATTGTGATCAGAGTAGGTGAAATGAAGTTGTGGCTTAACAAAACTACAGCATTGTACAACTAAGCTAAAGAAATAGTACATAAGGGCAGCATACCCTCATCAATGCCTTCCTTTTCCCAACAAATATCCAGGTAGCGTAAAGCTTTCCTATACTTCCTTAGAGCCATTTTGTAGTCTTGTTTCTGCCAGAAAAATGAAAATCATATTATTTTCTTACTACTGAGAATTACAGGAAAAGGGGGATAACTACTGCAAAATAAGCACTCAACAACTGTAAACTGACAGAAAAATAATTTCATTCATATCTCAGAAAACCAGTATAAGTCTTTTCAGGTCAGGGTATGAAATAATACATCAGAATAATAATCTGAGATGGACCATGGGAAAGCAAAGCACCAATACCCTGTAATAGTCATTTCCAAAAGTTTTAATTGAGTCCACAGATTTCATCCACCAGATAAGTTCATTAGGGCTCTCATCAAGGTCTGCTGGCCAATCAGGATAGGTGTCTCCATCTTTGAAGAAGTTAGATATTCCATCATCTTCACCTTCAGGAATTTCTCCACAATCCACAATTTTAACATCAAGAGTGGGACGGTCATCCTCTCCGGTTGCAACGTGCTCAATTGATCGGACAACGCCCATTCCTTTTACTACTTTTCCGAATACAACATGCTTACCGTCTAGATGGGAAGTTCGGGTAGTAGTGATGAAAAACTGTGACCCATTTGTGTTGGGACCAGAGTTTGCCATTGATAGCATCCCTTTCCTTTCATGCTTTAACTCAAAATTTTCATCTTCAAACTTATGTCCGTATATAGATTCTCCTCCAGTACCATCTCCAGCAGATATATCGCCTCCTTGAATCATAAAGCCTTTAATAACGCGATGAAAGCAAGATCCCTGAAAATACAACAGAACATAACACAATTTCAGAAATTGACATTTGAACTGATATCATATTTATCTCTTGAGGGGACAATATCTTATGGAAGTAGCATTATATGTCAAGACTCAAGAAATCAATTAAGAAAATAATAAGAGGAATTTGTTTGCCCTTTTGCTTAATCATAAGCAAGATTTATACTTTATAATATCTCACCAAATATCTCTCAGGAACCTCAACAAATAAGTTAAGAGATGAGAACTATTTATCATCATACCCTAAATCCGTAATAATATATTATCACAAAGCACTGTGAACACATGAAAATTTTGTTTTGTTTGATGTTATGCTGAGAAACCAAAGCCAACAGATTCAGAATTTCCTATCAAAACATAGCACAACAGAGTCAACTGGGCAATAGATACTTCAGTAAAATTCTTTCCAATTTAAGCACATTTTACACGATATTCTTTCAGCAATGAACTAAGAACAGACACCAGAAGAATAATGAATTCCCCGTTGTAGTATTAATCAAGATAAACAAAAAACAATTTTTATACTTAAAGACCAATATAACACGAATTACTAAAATTTAAACTAAATTATATCTTCCAATATCTGTTCATCTGTAGTAATCTTTTTCTCTCCCTTCTGCATCGGTGAGATAAAATTCTAAGTTAATTATTATATCATTTTAAAACCAAAATCTAGAACACCGGAAGGTTGGCATATCTCCTGGATCATATTGTATTAGCAATTGCTAATTATTATACAACAAGTTGACGAATATTTTCATATAGAAATACTTTATGGAATTTCAAAAGCAATTCGTCCCGGGAAAGAAACAAAGTTTTAGATTGAAGAAACAGTATGAACCCCAACATTGATACATGTAAAAGAATCCTTTTGCAGGAAGTAAATATTGAATGACTATAATAAGGTATCTACAATCAAAGAATCTACTATAATAAGGTAAAAGAATCCTTTTGCAGGACATAACCGTCTTTTCAGAACTCTTCGTCCAAAAGTGATGAAATAAAAAGCACCTTCAAATTCAACCCTTGGAATACTACAAAGTTCAGATCTTAGAGCAGCTAAAATTCTCAAAACCAACAAGATACGTCCATGAAAAGGGAGCAACGAGACATACAACCAATGCTCCAAATCGAAATATCAAGTTCTAAACGCCCCCGTTACACTCTAATGGCAAAAAGATATATTTATATCATTCAAATAGCATATAGAACTCACTCAGAAGAATTCATGAAGGGGGCATAAACCATTTGACAAACAAGGGTAAAAAAGCAATCTTTGAGAGATGAAAAGGGAGAATTGAATAGACATAGAAGAAGGGTATATGGATAAAGTGAGAAATGAAAGCAGAAAGATTGACAAAAAAAAAAAAAAAAAAAAAAAGACCTTGAAATGAAGGGGCACCCCTGTATTTGGACCAATGCCTTTCTCACCAGTGCAGAGAGCTCTGAAGTTCTCAGCAGTTTTGGGAGTAACATCATCGTACAGTTCCACCACTATCCTTCCTTCAAGCTCTTCCCCTATGCCGATGTCCAAAAAGCACCTTCCTCGCCCCATCTCTCTGTCTGCGATGTGATTCACTGTGGTGTTGGCTGGGTTGAAGTAGAATGCTTACAAGACCTTCTAGACTCTTCTCTGAGGTCACTCTTCAAAGTTCAATCCGTAACGAACAGAGTGTGAAAAAAAGGGGGAAAATTAATTGGAGCAGATAATAATTGAAGAAACAAAAGTTAAAAAAAAAAAAAAAAAACTAGGGGGTGTTAGTTGAGAGGACCCTCACTCACACAGCACAACCCTGGTGTTTGCTAAGGCTTTTTTAGTTTATGATTTACCTTTGTTTCTCAACTCAACCCTGGCTTCATCCCTACCAGCTTCAACTTTGAAAAGCCTAAAAATATATTTTTATTTACTTATTTATTAAATAAAGTAATTTAGTTTGGTGTGTGTCTGAAATGAGTGTTGTATGGAAACTAGGTAAGGCGTTTGCATTGTTTTCTCAGATCTTGATTGCCAAATTTGGATATATGTAGGGTCCGTAGAGTAAAGGGTAAATTTCAACCAGAATGGATACTCTTTCTCTTTTCTTTCTTTTTGTTCTTTTTAGGTACGAAAGAGAGACACTAATCTGTTCAAATATAGAATCTATCTAAGGGGTTAGTCTTTCTTTATTGAGCTTGTATATCATATAGTCATGAGAATTGAATATTTAATCACTTGAAGAAACATGGGTATTGGGAAGAACAGCCCATTTATCGTCGCAGCCCTAATAAGTCCATTTTGCATAATTACTGTGACGCTCGAATGGCTCGCTTCATCCACCACGCCCTTTCTTTAATTCCTCTAACTTCTTATTAAATGCTCATAAGTTTTTAAATTTAAATTTTATTTCAGGATCAATTTTGATATATATAATAATATTTTTTATCGATTATTATATTTAAATTCATAATTTTTTTATCGATAAAGTATAAATGTATATATGCATTGTCAAAATATTTTTGTAAATCTTGGTTTAAAAGAACTCCCCCCTTTTTGTTTAGTTATAGTTTAATATTAAGTGATTTAAAGAGTAGAAAAAGATTTACACTTGATATTTTTATACCAGTTCATCTATAAACAAAAGCTACATCAAGTTCTTGATCAAGTTTCACAAGAAAAGTTATTGTTGCAAATAAAAAGTGTATTATTTGGATTCATCCACTTGTGATTAAAATTGAGTATTGTTTAGAAGAAAACTATCTCTTACTAAGATTAACTATTCTTTGGAATGCAACCACTATTGAATGGGACTGCGTATACTTTTGAACACAACATTTTTAACTAATACTGAATATTCTTTGGATTACAATCACTTCTAGATAAAACTGAATATTATTTAGAATGCAATAATTTCTTGAAGCATAGCCTCTCTTAACTAAAATTAAGTACCCTCTTTAGAATGAAGATATTTTCCACTAACATAAGTATTCTTTGGAATACAGTCATTATTGACAAAAATTATGTATTATTTAGAATACAACCACTCTTTACTAAGATTGTGTATTCTTTGAAAACACAATCATTCTTAACTTTATGATGTATATAAGATTAGGTTCACTCTTCTAGATAATTAAAGAATGCAAACAATGTTTTATATTTAATTGAAAGCTTAGGATTTGATCTCTAAAGATTGTAAGTTCGTGTGAACAATCGTAACCTTTCCTTCTATATAGAGGTTTTAAAGAGTCGTTCCAAAAAAAATTTCTGTTGTGAACATAAGAGAATGTCTTTTTCTTTTTTCCAAGTTATGTTTATTTACATTGATGCGTAGAGATACATTAAATGTTATTCACGCAACATTATTTTCAAATCTCTTCTTCAAGCAACTATGATACTTGACATAAGTTATCAAACTAAAGTAACAAAATGTTTATCCACACTGAATAAAAGGTAGGACCATACAAAGTTAATAATGTTTATCCTCATTAGCATGTTCTTCAACAAATATTTGATGGAGACGAATTCTTTCAAGATACCTTCTTGTAAAATCGTTCAAAATAAACAATCCTCGTCGCAATGTATAATAACTATTTATAAGTTAATAGCAACAATGTGAAAACTTTTTAAATACATATATGACTCAAGCATAAACTTATAGGCAGATATGTACATAAGTTGTGTTGTGTCTATTGCTGTAAATGATATCAGAATAAAGATTGCGTCTAACTAATAATAAGACAAATTTATATTCTAAATCTTTGAAATTACTTAATTAAAATAATTTGAAGATGTTGTAATTTTTTTATGAATAAGCGTAAAATTCTATTTTAACTAAAAATAACGTGCACATACCTACGTTCAGAATTCCATCATTAAATAAAATATATCCTTACGAACTGTGGTTCTTCATTTATTATAGCTAAATGTTGTGATTATAAACACTATGCTACTTTGGTAATATAACTAGGTTGTCTGATTGGTTTATTTTCTTTACCTTGATGGATATCTGATTAAATTAGCTTGGTTTCGTGTTACAGATCTCGGACTTCTTACCTTGGTGTAATAAAATATACATGCACAGAAAAATAAAATCATTATGTTGGGCTTTCATGAACTCATCATGTTACAGAGCTTTTTGTGGTATTTAGCTTCTCTTAAATAGTAGGCATATATATATATATATATATATATATATATATATATATATATATATATATATATATATATATATATATATATATATATA
>Ga0214542_1003743_pt1 | contig 30649 bp, 16 predicted proteins | sample CNSS1metaG_FD_160096 | JGI IMG/M metagenome (GOLD analysis project Ga0214542, IMG submission 160096) | Root nodule microbial communities from cowpea collected in UCLA plant growth center, Los Angeles, California, USA - CNSS1 | ecosystem: Host-associated > Plants > Roots > Nodule | place: USA...
GTGTAGTTTGCTTCTCTCTCCAATACTTACCACCACTGCATCACCTCTAACCTCACAACAAAAGTTCATAAGCAAAGCCCCAAAAACAAGGCCACAAGTGTTCTGTTATAGCTATCCAACACCGAATTATGTTATTGACATGCATATAAGTACAATCATATTATATTTGTCCCTACGAATATCTAATTTATAAAACTAGTTGTTCATCACATCAAAGGCTTCTTCCAATTACAAAGGCTTGTCATGAACTGAAACAAGAGAGAAATGTAAACCTGGTCAGGAGCGAACAAGGGTCAAATTTGACACAAATGGCAATTGACTAAGGTAGAAGATTTTGCTCTGCTTGGAAATTGAATGGTGGAACACATGCAACATCAATCGCACTTAACTCCGGCAAAGGAACAAATCTATCAATTTCACTCATTCAACAAAACAAGAATAATGTGTGGTTAAGGTTCAAATGTTGACCTTCAAATGGAGAAAGCATATAAGAGATATAAGAGATGGACTGTTTCGACAACGAAGATACCACAATGCGACCTAGAAAACGAAGAGCACAGAAACAACACGCGACCGTGACGAGGCGACTTCGCACGGTGACGGCGACGACGGCTTCGCACAGTGATGGCGACGGCAACTCCGCACAGTACGACGACGGCGACGTCGCACGGTGACGACGACGGGGACTTCGCACGGTGACGGAGACGGAGAGTTCGCACGGTGACAGTGACTGTTGAGAAGCGGGAGCGACAAAGCGATGAACTATGTTTTGGAAACAAAAAACCGTGTTAAGGAAAGGGAATGAACGAAAGAAATGGAAAATGGAAACATACTCTGCCGGTTACGAGGTCAACCACCATAATATATCTTTTAAAAAAAAAAAAAAATATATATATATATATATATATATATATATATATATATATATATATATATATATATATATACACGAAATTTATACCAATTCTAAATATAACCGGTATAAAAAGTCTTTTTTAATATTGTAAAAATGTCACCGTATTAATTTTTATACCGGTTGAAAATATAATTGGCATAAAAGATCTCATATTATTTACAAAATTGCCATCCGTATCTTGTTTTATACCTGATGGATTTGAACAGGTATAATAATGTAGGTATAAAAAGCTTATTTTACACTAGTGTGGCTTGAAAAAAAAGAAGAAGGTCAAACCAGATAGTCAAATAAGTGGGGCATAATAAACAAATAAGTGAGAAGTTGCGTGTTAATTTTTGTATAATTTTTTAAAATTTATTAATTAATCTTTTTTTTTTATCTTCCAAAGGGATGTCCTTCTTATGTACCACAAATATGATTATAAGATGCAAAAATCAACCCTTATTATTTGCCCAAGGTGACTAACTTGAAGAAATAAATAGGTCAAACCAGATAGGCAAATAAGTGGGGCACAAAAAAAAAGGTGGGAAGCTGCGTAAATACGTAAATTTTTTTAAATTTACTAATCAATCTTTTATTATCCTCCAATGAGATGTACCCTTATGTATCCAAATTTGATTATAAGTTACAAAAATCAACCTTGCTTGTACTAGGTGTCGACTTGAAAAAAAAAATAGTCCAAACCAGATAGGCAAATGAGTGAAGCACAATAAACAAATAAGTTGAGAGCTACGTACTATTTTGTGTACAATTCTTTAAAATTTATTAATTATTTTTTTATAATTTAATGAGATGTACCTCTCTTATGTAACCTGAATTTGATTATAATTACTAAATTACTAGATTACACAATTCATACTATCTACAGATTTCAAGTGTTTTTAAACTAATTACACTTTTGTAAAATTTTATTGGATCCTAATATCCCATATTTTTTTGTGAAGCAATCTAAAATATAGGTAACTTTTAAAATCAATTTTAAAAAAATTTGTCAGAAGACACTACTCAAAATATTATTCGGGATAAAAATTTCCGAAACTTTTGATGGAGTGTCGGAAGAAATTTGATGGGTGCAAGAAGAAGCTGACTCTAAAATATATGCCAACACAAAAAAACAAAAGCAAACAACATAAATCTTCCACTTTCATCATTCACAAAATAGAAACAATAGTGATAATGGGTCGTATAGCAGCACAGAAAACGTGCTACTATAAATAGTGATGGTAGAAAAGATGAAATAAAGTCAAGTCTTTAACTTTAACTATGGTCATTCTTGTCTTTTACACATCTGAGAGGAAACCGTGTGGTTCAAAAAATAATTCCCTAACCAAAATGGACTCTCAAAATCCCATTTAACTTCGGGGTCTTTCTTCCTGCACCTCCAAAATTTCTTCTACACCTCCAAACTTTTTTTAAATTCCCAAAAAACCTTTTGACCATTTAAGAAAATTCGCAAACACCACACCCCCAAAATTATGTCGACTTCCGGAAGTCAAAATATATTACCGGAAGTCGACTTCCGTAATTTTTTTTGACTTCCGGAAGTCGACTTCCGGTGATGATTTTTGATTTCCGGAAGTCGACTTCCGGTGATGATTTTTGACTTCCGGAAGTCGACTTCCGGTGATGATTTTTGACTTCCGGAAGTCATATATTTTGACTTCCGGAAGTCGACATCCGGAAGTATTTTTGGGGGTGTGATGTCCGTGCGTTTCTTTAAATGGTCAAAGGGTATTTTGGGAATTTTAAGATTTTTTGGAGGTGCAGAAGAAATGCTTGGAGGTGTAGGAAGAAAGACCCTTAACTTCGTAACCTTGCCCCAATAACTACTCGCTAAGCCCATAAACAAGACCTATTGGTTGTTTCTTCTGCACCTCTATTTTTTGCTCTGCACTCCTACAAAACTCATAAACCTCAAATTATCTATAGTTAAAATTATAATAAAAAGATAAATATTATCTTGCATCTCCATTTTTAATTTATTTTGGATTGTACAAATCAAAAAATGTTTTCAGAGTGAAAGCACCGGATTGTATAATCTAAAGTATATTTAAAAAATAAATTATGGATTATGTAATTTAGAAATTATTTTTAGATTAAAAAAATACCTTTTGGATTTCACAATCTGAAACATATTTTAAAAAATTATATTTTAGAATATACATTTTAAAAAATATTCTCAGATTCAAAAATACTTTTCAAATTATATATCTTAAAATGTAGTTTTTTTTAAATACATTCCCAATTATGTAATCTATATGTTATTTCTAGATTCGAAATATCTTTCCACTTATACAATTTGAAATGTATTTCAAAAAATATACAAATTTTATATTTTTCATAAATATAATTTATTAAAAAAAAAATAGAACAACAATTCCAAACTATACATTAAATTTGATTGGAATAATTTAAAAGCTTCCTTTATGGAAACACTTGCTTGTATTTGGTGTGTTATGGTGTGGTTTCACTTGAAGCTTTTGGTGGAGGTGCTGCTGATTTGCTTACGAAATGTGTGGGGCGATGGTAAATGTTTGATTGAATTCTTGTTTCTCCAGGGTAATGTATAATTTCGGAAAAGTAAATCCGTAATAACGTTGATCGGTGTCTTTCGGAAACATAGTTTCATAATAGATTTGGTGTGCATTACGAGAAAAGAAATTCTGAAAAAGAAATGTACTCTCCGGAAAGGCCATTTTAAAAGAAGAAATGTGCTTTCCGGAAAGATCGACTCCGAGAATATATTCTGGATTTTCTTCTCCAGATTCGGGTTCCAAATACCGATGAACGCACAACTGCTCCACAGTGAAGAAGCAGAAGGAATAACGAACACACAACTCAAATAAATTCGTTCATGTCAAAATTATTTGAATTCGTCTGACGGGAAATTCACGTATTAATTAGATATAAAATGAAAATTTTTTAACTTTTTTAATTGGACAGGGAGATATGTATGAGAATGTATATATTCCTATCATAATATCCATCCCGGTCATATCTCCGTTTTCGTTTAGATTATTAAAATATTCATAATTAATTAAGTAATCTTATATATATATATATATATATATATATATATATATATATATATATTTTTTTTTTTTTTTTAATTATTTGGTTTGTCATGAAATGCATTCGTATCTACAATATATTTTTTATCTTATCATAATTTTTATAAAATTATGTTAGAATGATGTATGTCAATTAAAAAAATTTTATGTCTCATATTTGAATATTTTTATAATTTTTTTAATATTTTTGTTTATTGTATATTTTCCTTTCACATAAGTATATTTAATACTCTCAATTTAAGTGTTTAATAACATAAACATTTCATTTAATATAAAAAAGAATTCTTTACTTGTTATTATTAACTCTTGTTTCATTTAAATGACTCTTTTGTTTCACTAAAACAATTTTCATTATTTATCAATCATTGAGTATATATATTGATATTTAAAAGGTTTTCTTAGATCTCTAGGGTATTTTTCATCTTATCATACCCTTAATTATATATTTGTTTTCCTTTGTGCGATTTCTTTCGATAGTCTTTCAAATTGTTTGTCAAACACACATTGTTAATTTTTTAATATTTGTACTTGTTGTTTATGTTCATCATGTAGAATACTATTTCGATATATTTTATCTAATTTATTTTCTAACTCATTATCAATCATATTGTAATTTTTTCACTATAATTGTATAAATAACTTTTATTTACTATAATATAAAAATTTAATGTAATTGCCATGAATATTTTTTATCACCATCCAACATATATTAGATTTCAAAAGATACAAGATCTATGTCAAATTTTTATTATTATGTTTATTATTTCTTCTTTGTGTCACTTTGATTAAGTGATGTATTATCATTTTTATTAATGCATAAAAAAGAGATTCATTAGAATTTAAAAAAATTAAAGTAAACAAACATTTAAAATATATTTTAATTTGAATATTTTTTTTCCTTTTATATTTTTTTAAAAATATTTTTAAATTTTATCAACTAGATTTCCTTAATGTTTGTAGTTTGCAAATTTAATAAATATTTTTGTTCTCATAAAATTTTATTTGGTATTTTAATCTAAAATGTAAACAATTATAATTTTTATTTCAAAGTATTTGATATTAAAGAAAGAACCATCATCTTAATATTGAATATTTGATAATATTATGTTTCCTTTAACGTAATTTTTTATTATTTTATAAAAATTGTTTAAAATTAATATTGAAGTAGTAAAAAAAACGGGTACGGGTATGAGTACGAGATTATACTCGTTATCGGGTGAGGATGAGATGGAACAAAAGTTTGATACCCGTTGAGTTTGGGTATGAAAATGAGGATAAATTTTTTCTACAGAAATAGATATAGGATAGGAAAACCCGTTCCCGCCCCGCCCCGCCCCGCTACCATCCCTACACGCAACTAATGCTTTCACAGTGAAAAAGGAAGGGATAAAAAAGTTAAGGTTAAATTAAATAACGCGTAAGGTTGCTTTTGGTATTCCACATTTTTGGGGGTGGTGGAAAAAAATTGAGGAGATACAGAAAGAAATCACCCATATTAATGTAATTAATGTAAGACGAGAAAGAAGTGTTGGACCTGGGCCATCAACCTGGAGGAGTGATCAATGAAATACAAAGTATAGACTTTTTCTTTTATCATCCTATTATTACTAATTGCAATCCTATTCTAACGGTTGTTATTGTCGTCGCGCTCCACCATTACCTTTGTATTTATGTTCTCTACGGCAAGGAAGAGAACGAAGAGAGAGACAGAGAGATTATTTTGGAAATTAAAAAAAAATCATTTTGTGTCGCATTTTATGTATTACAACAAATTTATTCTAAAATACAATTCGTGCGTTCTCTAAAATGTTTGTTCTGAAAGTTTCTTTTAAAAATCTTATTTTGAAACTCATAATCCACAAATTCTGGAAAACTTGTTTTGATAATTTCCAAAAGTTTGTTTCAATTTTTTTTTTAAACTAGAAGTTACTTTTATGAGGAGTAAAATTATAGGGGTCCAGTTAGCAATTATGTGGGTGCAGAAAGGAAAAGTGTAAAAGTTTGTATGTTCAGAGTTTTGAGTACAGTGAATGAATTACACACACACATAGGTAATGAATTTGATGCATGATAAAAAAAGTTGGTTAGGTTTTCTTTTGGGAAGGCTGACAGAGTTGATGTGTTGTAGAGTGGTACTGAGTTTCCATCACTCCTTCTTTACAGAGTAACTTCAATGTGTGTTGCCTGCCTCCCAACAAACAAAGGGAATCATGCTTACCATAACATGACAAGTTTATACACACCTTTTCTTTCACTTTTTCTTCCTTTTACTTTTCTCTCTACCAACTCTTATATTCATTCAATCATTGCCATCCAACACCACATTCCTAACATACCTTAAATATATTCTACCTCCCTCAAGTTTTAACCCCAAATTAAAATTTATCCATGTCCCAAATTTTTATACAATTTCATCTGTTGCAAGTTCCACATCGACTAGAGATAAAGTAATTTCATAATATATAAGTGAGGTGCAAACATCACCTTACAAATTGGTTTTGTCAGGTTAAGTTAAACTTAAAGCTTACTTTTAACATCCTATCATAATAATAAGATAATGACTTGAGAAATAAGACAATTTTATAGTAAAAACTCGTCCAAATTAATTTAAATTAACTCAAATGATAAGGTTGGAATTTGATTTTTGACTTTTTAGAATGTAAGATAATTTTAATAAAAAGGAGTAAGTAGTTAATGGGGTAAGTGGTTGTGTCCCTCTCAATCTCATTATCCAATCAGAAATAATGATATATATATATTTTTTTTTATCGGACTTTGTTTTGTTATTTATAGTAAGTTATTAGTTGTAGTGTGGTTCATAAACGGCGCAGAATCCGGTTCATTAATAAAATGGGTGGTGGTGCGGTTGTGAATTCAATTATTGGCACAGATTCAACCAACCATTTTGAATTAAAATGATTATAAAAGAATATTGAGATCCTCTTCGTTAGAGAGTATATTGTGTTCTTGTTCTATGTTTCTGGCCATCGACACAGCTTCATCTGCTGTTCTTTCCGAATCTCACTGAAGATGTCATCATGTGCTTCATCTGCCCAAAGAGAATAACACCATTATTTAATTACCTATCAATGATTTCAACTTTTAAACAAACTAATCAAATTATTCTTTACTAATCATCACTATCCTAAATTCAATAAATATTTTATTATAAGCATGATTTCACGAGAAAGAAGATCAACCAAGTGAAGTTAGTTTTTATGAGTTGGATCAGATTTCATTCAATTCATCTCATCATCGTTGTATAGGGTTGGTCACTGGATTTGTATATTCTACAATTCTATCACGACATTCAAAAATAATTTGTAGATACTAAAAATGGAAAATAATTCACATGCGAAAAAAAACATTTTTACGTTATACCTATAATTTTGAACGCGAGTGTCCATTAAATGTAAAACAAAAGAAAGGTGAAAAATATCGAAGATGAGTGTCAGAAATTTTCTATCATTTTCTGTCAGATGAGTGTTCGATTCGTACCTACATGGATTCTAATGTCCAAGTTAAGCTAGGCAGGAAAATATAAAGTGCGATGAATTAGAGTGTATAATATAATCCATGACCTTAATACCCTTTATACATACTCATTGATGTCCTTGATATCATTTATAAAAAAAATTTATATTATAACTCTTATTTTTTTTAGTTTCAACCTTTATTTTTTCTAACATGATTTAATGTAGACCACGAATTAATAGATATGAATTAAGAAATGAAAATCATAGTATCATTCTTTTTTATAAAATATGTTTTAATTTATGGGTGCATTAATCTTGTATTAACTTTTTCAAAATGTCATTCTTAATTCAGTTAATTTTAATTTAAGAAGGCATTAATTTTGTCTTTCTTTTTCTTTTTTTGGTTTAAAAGTTTTGAAAGGTTTGTTCGTATTAAATCATTAACTACTAATTAATAACAAACCATCATTAACATTTTAGTGATTTTTTTTAAAGATAGCTCATTATGTACCAATATTATATATCCATAAAGGTGTGGTCAAAGTCTATGAACCAATTCAGTGTACTAAAAATCTCATCAGTGCTTTACTTTCCTTCCCCAATGAATCCTTTCCTTAGGTGTATGGTAAGTGAGAGGATCATCACAATAAATTTGAGAATTGTCAACAAGTTTTTATCATTAGTAAAGTTATGTTATTCACAAATTACATTTTTCTACAAACAATGATTTTTTATGCATTTTGTTATTTGAACATATCTAATTATTTAACCTTTATAAGGAAAATGAATTTGTATTTTACATATGTGTATAAATTCTTTTAACAAAAGAATCTCGTACAGATCTAGTTCCTTATTAATGTGAGTCATTCTCTCCAACTTCAACATCTTCTTTGTTAACAACCATATCTTGTCATCCAAGACTTTGTCGTTGTGTTCATTCAACCCTTTGCAGCCTTACCTTGTTTAAGATTTCATCTCGTGAACCCTAAAAGTTTTAGTTGGTTTTGCTATCTTCTCCATAATTATCGTGATTTTTTTTTCTCTTTTAAGAGCTCTAAACCTTCCCATAGCTGCTATTCACCATTTTTTTAGGCCTTTGTTCAAAAAATAAATTAACATCTCAGTGTTATTCATGATAAATAAATGTTCGTATTTGGGTTCATTTCTATCACCAAAAAAAAACTATAATGAAATGAGTATTTTGAATTTGTTTCAATTTTATATGTTGTATAAGAGATGAAAGATTTTTTTGATAAAGTTGAAGAAGATTTGGTGAAGAGAGAAGTCAAAGTTAAGATAGAGGTTGAGTCACTTAAAGAGAAGATTAAGTTGTACAGGTTCAAGAGTATTGAAGTGGAAGATAAACAAAAATTAGAAATTTCAATCTTTCTTTTATTTCAATTCTTGTACAACTCAATTTTTTTTTTATGTGACTCACCATCTATCTTAAATTTATCTTCTTTGATCATTGACTCTTATTCAATTTTATCACAAAAACATCATTTGATATTTTTTACGTAGGACTTGGTATAGTCTAAAGTAAATTTATGTTTTTACATCAAACTTGGTACAATCCAACCTAAATTTTGTTGTGTATTTTTCATGCGATGTAAATTTACATGTTTTATATTAAAACTAGATCCAAAATAAACGAAAAATGTCCAAAATATAATATATGTAAAAGGTTTTTTCTGTACTAGTGATATATTCTTAATATTAGAATGTTGTTTTTTTTATTTCTTGTTAAATTAAATATTCGTCTTTCATGACATTTAATATCAAAATTGAATCTCAATTCTCATCTTAATTCATTTCTATCATTGATAAAATAAAAATTACAGGGAAATGAATATTTTTGAACTTGGTTTAATTTTGAATAATGTATTCAGATGAATTTTTTTTTTTTTATAAAGTTAAAGAAAAGTTGCTAAAAAGAGAAATTAAAATTAGAACTTAGGTCACTCAAAGAAAAGATTCAGGATGAACCGAAAATGAGAATTTTCAATTTCTGAATAATTCAATATATTAAAGACAAGTAACACTTGGAAAAACACATTTTACTTCTACGCAATTTTCCATCAAACTACACGAATGAAAATAAAACTTAATTTATAATGTTTTTATATTTTTTCATTCAAACATTTTAACATTTAGATAATTTCACTATTGTTTTCATGTCACTCACTTCCTTGAACTCTACCTTTTCTATTCTTATTTATTTATTTTACAGACAGAAAAAACATGAGTAACTAATCTAAGGATACAAATGAATAATGCGTTTTTGCACATGAACTTTTGTTGTGTAATGAATAAATAGAAAGCAGATAAAAAGAATAGAAATGCAAAATACAGAAATAATGTAAGAAAACAGAATATGAAAAAAGAAAAGTGGAGAAGCAATGCAAATATTTGACTAATCTCCTCCTGGGTGCACTCTGTCAGAGCTGCTTCAGTTCATAGTTGTGTTGTACCACTAAAAAGAAGAAGTCATAAAGATTGAGAACAGAAAATAATAACCTTGGACTCTATATGGATCAATTTTACAACCTCAAATAATTGTGGATGATGAGATTGGATAACGTTGGTTCTCGACCCAGGACCCTCGTACCTGTTTTTCTGAAATCGAGAGAATATAATACAACGGCCTAAACAACTTCTTCATTTGCAACACTTTCACAAAGAAGCCTCATAAACACACGAAAGTGTCAAATATGCTGACCATGAAAAGTCTGGGAACAGAACATGTTAGAGTAATGATGTGTGGGGACATTAAGAATGATTAATGATAGGTAATATGAAGAATTTTTAAGGAGGAGAAACAATACTGATCACTTGAGTCTAATTACATAAGGTATTAACACTATTATCAACCAAAAACCTTAAGACGATGAGTTTAAGGGTCTTTATTTTTATATAATTTTCTACTTTTTCATTTTTTATCGATATGAAACTTAAACTCACACTTAGATTCCTAACACTTAGATTCCTAACAATTAAGTATCTGAGTAATTAAATCTAGATGAAAATAATTAATTAACTCTCTGATATGAATAAATCTTGAGATTAAGGTATGAGATTGGAAAGGAACATCCTCCATGGCGTTGCCCCCACCATGGCCTTGGATCTCTCTCTCCATTCTTCCAATTCTAATCCTTTTCGTGACAATGACGCATCCTAACCTCTTATTATTCTTTTCCCTGTAACTCTCACTTCTCAAAGGTGGTAATCTTCATTGAAACTTGTGCTTTATTTCCTTATATCCATTACTATATTATTCTACCACCTCTTTCTCTTCCATATAAGCCACCATCACTTTATTCCTTCTCTAACTTGTAAACTACTTATGCCTCATTCTTCCATCACTAAACCTTTTTTTTTTTCTCTCATTATTTTTACGCCCACGCCACCTTTTACGACACTTGGAAGAGTAAAGACAAAGAAACGTAAATATCAAGCCATGGGATTAATTACATGCGCAGGCACAGATCCAACATCACATGCCAACTACATTATTAATTCACATCCACTCATTATTTTCCATTCATTCATTCTGCGTATATAATACAACCCATCAAAATATTTACTACATTTTATTATCTTGATTAATTTTAATTAATATACACAACTAGTTACCAATGCCTTGCCAATGATTGAAATTGAAAGCAGAGAAACAAGATAGTTTTGTTTTTATTGTTAAAGGGTTAAAACTAAAAACTAATTTTCATACCCTTTTAAAAACCAGAAAAAGTGCCTCGCGAAAATTTATAACAAAATGTTGCAAAAGTGTTTTCTTTTAAAAAACCTATCCTATATCCCACTTGTTATATATAGCTACAAAAAGTTTGTCTTGGAAAAGGAGGTGTTAGAGCTTCCAAATATTTCTACAGTGAACTTTTGGATAAAAGTTTTTTTCCTTTTTTTTTATGTTATTTATCATCATAAATCGAACTTGCCATTACCTTTATTTAAGAAATGATTTTTATTTATAAAGAGAACACGTTATAAATACGTGTTGTATAAAAAAGAGAAGAACGTAGAACACTGCATCGTCTGAGGCTTATTTTCAGGACACTAAGACACAGACACCATTACGTTAGCTGGGCATCTCTGTAAAGTTAATAATAATTTTGTAATTTCGTTAAAAATATAAATACATTTATATTTTTTTTCTGTTTATAGTAATTGTAAGATACCCTAGTACTGTAGTATCATTCTCAGTTTCTGCTCCTTGATTGTCCTTTTGTCCATGCTTGCTAGTAAAAGCAAGAACAAGATTGGGTTTCACTTTCAACCATTTGCCTAGTTAAATATAAAGCTTAAGTTCAGTGGTCTATTTCTTATCAATGTCTGACGTAATTTCCTTAAAATTTTAACCAAATTGAAATTTATTTTGCGAAATGTTTTATAATTGAAATTATAGATAAATAGGTCAGAATTGATAAATTATTAAATCGACAATCAAGATAAGAGTGAAAAAAGAAATGATTGTATATAATATATAAACTGTATTATTTTAATTTCTCTTTTTAGGTTATCATGTTTTTTGAACAAAATATTTACTGGCTTTAACCCTAATTATTTTTACTACAGGATTGAATACAACTTTAATAAAGTCTCCTTGTTACTTTCTTATTCATAAAGTTAAAGTTAACACATTATTAGAGCGATAACCTCAGTTTTCCTCAAATCAATGACATTTTCGCAAAATCAGTTATTGATAAAGTTGAACACAAATTTCATTTTAAAACACGATAAAAAAAAAGGATTGTGTAGGAGTATGTTTTTGTAATAAAGTTATTTTATTCAATAATTCTTTGTTTTAATTCAGTTTTATTAATTCAACTGGTAAATTGAAACAATTATTCAGCGAACAAAATTTTCTGAAATATAATTAAATTATAATAATATAATAATTAATACAAAAAATAATATATGATTTATTAAATTTTTCTGAAAATTTTTAAATTAAAATCAAAATTAACATTCTAAAATAATAAATTTAGTTTTTTAAGATAATTGATTAAACTAGCAATTTTATGAAGGTTTCAGTCCTTGATAAATTTAATCCTTTAGATTTTTTATAAATAATAATACATGGATGTTAAATTTTATTTATGCATTCTTATAGTTAGTATTTAGTTATATTCTTTTTATACATTAACTTAAATTTCTTTAACGAAGGATCAATGGTTCAAAAAAATTACAAAATTTGTAGACAAAAATTATTCAATATTTTTTTTGTTTGGCGATTAAATTAAGATAATTTAACGTATACCAAAATAAGCATTTAATGATAGTAATTGTACTAAGAGTTACTTGTAAAGAACGAAACATACGTTCTTGAAATTATCTTAAAAAAGTCCTAAGTTTTTTTAGTAAGTATAAAATTATTGGAAAAAATTCAACTGATATCATGTCTTAATTTTATATCTATACCAGTTAATAACTCCCTCTATAGCATAATCCAAGTCAATTAAACTATATTGAATAATATAAAATTAGACTTCTAATCATTTCGATCGAAATTCATTTAAATAAGATATTTATTAGTCATATGTTTTTAGGAAAAAAATTTCTTATATTTCAAATAACATATTAGTAATCAGAATAAAATAGTGATCGCTGTATAAAATTTATAAACTTGACCCACTTTATAAGGTATTTGAATTGAATATCTGTATTAATTAGTTTTACACTGTATAATAAAAATATGTATAATGCATTTTTCTAAATCACAAATCCTATGTATAAATAAAACATATACACACCTATATATGCGTACACATACTAGTTTACAAAATATTTTCTATGCATATAATATTCTATTTACACATAATTTATATAATCTTAGTTAGATGTTATATGACGTAACGTAAGAACTTATCTATCAGTTTAATCCAATGCTAAAGTTTTGAAAGAGTATATTAATGGCAACTTTTTTTTTTTGTCAAGAAAAAGGAAAGGATTCGATATCTCACCAAAATTAGAACAAATCACAGTTACAAAGTAACAAAATTCTATATCGATAGGGAAATTTCAACTGTTATGAAATACATTTAGAAACTAAATTTGAGATATGTCATGGTCTGAATTACACTTTCAAACTAACAAAATTCTATACTGATAAGGAAATTTCAACTGTGATGAAATAATTGACTTAATTATATTTAATACTGAAATATTGTGCGGTCAATATTTGTTTATATAAAGAAATTAGTTTACCCATGTATCGAGAAAAGTAGTGCTAGCGTAAAAATATTGTTAGCATGGATTTTATTGATATGGGGATCTTAAAAAGAAATATTAAAAAGAAATGGAAGCAGAAGAAATTTTTAATTATTGGGTGATGAGCTGGTAGAATAGATATAGATGAAATCCTGAGTAGCAATAAAAAGAAAAGAAAAAAAGAGTGTCCCAGTAAATCCTGGAAAAAAATGATTGAATTCCACGTTTAGGGATAAAATTCAAAAATGGCGTCTAATAAATATAATTGTGATCGATGTAGAAAAGTAGTATTAATTTGGTGAAAAGGACAAAAAAAAAATTGGTAGAGGTTAAAAAAATCCACGTCTCTTCTCACCGCTTATCTCTTCCATTTCCTGTTATTTATTCCATTCCGCAATCTCTATCGCAGACAAAATAAAAAGTTGTTTCATCAATCCCAAAGCTGTGTCAAATACTTGACCTTATTGTACACATTCATGCATATTTGTCAGACCACATACGCACATAGGTAACAATTTACCATGTAATTTCAGAACCCTATCCAACTAGCACTCATCAATTCCATTACGTAACACTACCCACCCACCTCATCCACCCTGTCTTCTTCCACTTTCCCTAACATTCAATTAATCTAACACTTTCTTCAATCAACCAACAAACCCACTAAATTAAACACCACACCGCCCATAATTCAACCCCAATTTCGCTAAATTCTCGCTTCTATTTCTCGGATCACCAAGATCACTCACCGGATTCGTATATGCGAGAAAAAAGGAAAATTTCACACACAGACAAGAACCGCCGCAATCCGAACAAACAAAACCGTGAAATTTCAGGGTAAGGGGAAGGGAATTGCAGATTCTGGAAATCGGAGAGAATTTTCAACGCTATGTTGATTGGATTAATGAACATATACGATTGGGGATCCAATATTTCACATCTTATACAAAGTGAAATATATATATATAACATATAAAAAAACCAAAATTAAAGAAAGAAAAAGAAGGAAGAAATTGAGCAAAAGAAGTGGGATTGGATAAAAAAAATTGTGTAATTTACGGAGTTTAGCAGGGTCCGAGGTGTGGGTGTTGGAGGGAGCTAAGGTTGAAGTGTTCATGTACAGGTGCAGCTCCTCTTGGGAAAAGTGGATCTGAAAAACGCGTCCATGTCCTCCTTATTCGTCACATCGAAGAACTGAAAGTCGTCAAAAAGCTTTCTTTTGCACGAGGCGAAGGCCTTCGGCTTCCGCGGCGCCGGCGGGCAGCTCATGATCGCCGGGATTTTGCTCTCCTTCGACGTCGGGGTGCGGTAGCTCAAGTCCTCTTCGGCGGCGGCGGGTTCGTCGTCGGGTACGGCGACGGTGACGGCGACGGCGACGGTTTCCTCTTCGTGGGTTTGGTTGTCTGCTCTCGTGACGACCGAGGAGGAGACGAGGGCGTCGAGGTGGTGGTCGGAGGGGACGTCGTCGATTTTGACGGCGGCGATTCGGAGCTTGGGCAAGTCGTGGTGGAGGTGGAAGTCGGTGGACATGGTTTCGATGTTGGTGGGAAAGCGGATGAGAGAAAAAATTTACTCAACGTGAAGTGCGTGAAACTGCGTTTGTTGGTGTTTATATAGACAGGGTTTGGGGGTTGAAAAACTTTACGGAAGGCTTTGAAAGCGTGCGTTAGAAGGGTTTGAAGATGAGGAGGAGAGAGAAAGAGAGAAGGGTAGGATTAGAGCGAGAAACACTGTAAAGAATGGTAGGAAGAGAAAGAGAGTGATAAGTGTTTTTGGTTGGGGTGGGGTAAGCCTAATGGGGCATCTCCATCACTAACTCCTTTAATTTCACACTCACGCAACTTTATTACAATTTTATTATTATTATTTTTATTTTTTTACCTCACTCTCTTCTCATTTAATCTCTTATCAGTAACTGTTGCGTAAATTAAACTGGACTTTCTTGTTTCTTGCACTGTCGTTTTTTCATCATCTGCGTTAGGTTGGAACAATTAATGGTTTAGCCATGTGAGTCTAGAGTTAGAGAGTTGCCAAACTAGACGCAAATTCAACCAACCCTTAACTAATCTCATTTATCGTCAATTAATATTATGCACTAAAAACTCTTAACTGCGTCTAATTACTTCCTTAAATCCTCCTCTCGGGAATATATTTTCATAAACCACTTTCTATGTAAAACGAGGTTAATTACGACAATAACGAGGTTCAATTTTCTGTTGCTTTATTTGGATACATTAATAATAATTGTAATGAAAAAAAATATGGTGTTTGGTTCTTCAAATGATATCCTCCAGGACTTGTTACCATTTTTACCACAGAATAAACCAGTTTGCTGCTGTGCCGGTTTCTTTCTTTTCTGGCCTTCATTTCATACCATGTATGAAAAAATTCACATCCGAGGGCATTTTTATGTTCCGTGAAATAGCACAGGAGTTTGGTGAAGGACAAATGGGAAAACTCCGCGTGTAAATGTTTGAGTTTTTTGGACAACTATACCCTTTTGTATTATTTATATTAGATAGTGTTGGGTGCAGGAGATAAAACAGAGTTTCCTGAACGGATGTCACGGCCCATTGCTTTTACGAATAGTGAATAGTGGAACGTACATGTTACGTTATAGGCAAAAGGATAGCTATTGTCGCATGGTACCGTCACCACGCTCTCCCCAAGGCGCGTCATCAACAACCTCCACTCGTTTTCCTTTTTATTTCTCTGCTTAGTTTTTAGGCAAAGTGTTTCGGTGTACTCTGTCCGTTTTTCTTTTACTTTTCAGTTTCCATCATTATTCACACTCGCCATGCTTATTAACCTATATATAATATATAACACCCTTTTTAATTAAACATACCTAGTTCAAATGTCCCGTACAAATTTTTTTTTTTTAAATTTTGCCAGATAAGATTAAATTACTTTACATTAATAATCGCTAAGTTAAGAAAAAAATCATTTCATTACTTATTTTACTATATCGTTAAAATTAATCAAACTTTTTTTTCTTTGTTTTTAACTTACCGTCTCTAACGGGTGATGACCAAGATAAGTTAAAGTCGTGTTCCACGCCACAAAAGGGTGGACTCTAGTCAATCCAGCGTTTATTTATTTATTTTTTATTAATTTAAAGTATTTGTATTATGTGTTTTCGTATGCAACAAAATCAAGATTTGACATCTCGCTATATACACATGATTCAGATTTGTGAGTGATTGTAACTTTGTTTGCAAAATTAATTTATGGCCTACATCTTTACACTTGTTTTATATGCATGGAAAAATAAACGCAAAGAATGTACAACATGTTGATGTGATTTAAGTCTTATTGTTGAATGTAGACGTATAGCATCAAACTTTATACGGTGATAAGAAAGAAAAAGAAAAAAAAAAGTTTATATAATTGAGCAACAACTTGAATTTGACGAGTGTATCGTAATTAATGTATGCATATATGTTTGTTTGATGTTTTTTTTTTGGTAGTTATACATGTTTAATAGCGAGCCCACTGAGTCTCTCTCTGATCCTTGTAGAAATAAATAAGGTGAGGGAAATTTACATGATTAAGAAATGGGTTTTGGGATTAATGAGGTGGTTAATTTTGGGATTAAGTAGTGAAAGAGTAATTTGGGTGGAAAAAGAGAGGGATTATAATAATAGATAGTGTCCCCTGTAATATGGCATTAACATGTGTTTGTCTGTTGCGGAAAGGTGGAAGAGAAGAGAAGAGGGATGCGCGTGCACATGCAAAGAACATAAGCAGGTATCACCTATCTTTCTGTGCCTTTTTTTTTTTTTTTCTCTCTCTTTTTTTTGATATGATTAGAGTGAATGAATAGAGCATGAGCATAGGATACCATGTTAGAGTCTTCAATACGCCCAGCTACTCTCATTTTCTCTATTATTTTCTAAATATAAATATTTTTTTTTTCTAATTCTCGATTGGGTTTACCAAATACCAACCCATCATCAAATCAATCTTCCCACGTGCACTGTCTACTTACTACACACATTTATAACCTTCCTTTTCACCGCTTATCATATCTTTCTATTCTTCTTCTTCCATCTTCTACTTCTTTAACTTCTACTTCTCTTATCTAATCTACACTTTTCTCTTCTCCCCGATATAAAAAAATAAAATAAAAAACTCACTGAAAGAACTTTTCCAAATAAGTCCAGAGTGTATATATAAAGAAATTGAAGTTAATTACATTAGATAATAATTTTCTTATTTGACTATTTTCCCACGATACTAATATTTATATATATATATGTACTTGGTTTTTGACTTATACGTACATGGCTCCAGTTATGTCATTGATCCCTATGAGAATGGCTCAGGTTGGCACGTGCAGATAGGTTTTCACAATGATTGTGACTGCGCCCTGCAGAAGACCCAGGTAACTGCTTCATTACTGCCTCTCTATATATATTTTCTTTTTTTATACACATAAGCACAGAAACAGTAGTTAGTAGAGTTTTACGAGAAAACAGACAAAACTTCAACATTCTTAGTCTTTACCTGCTTAACCACCACTTTACTCTTCTTCACGTCAAAGTTAATATACAATTGCGACCTTTCGTTTCTTCTATCACCTTTTCATTTTAATACAACATAACCAACGTGCTTTATTCTGTTTCTGAGATATAGATCAACACCAGGTTCGCAGATCCAAAGCGTAAGAAGAGTTCATGATACGCGTTAAGGTTTTCTTTCCAGTTTTCCAATCTGTCTTTTTCTCAAGCTTCTGGATCAAGCGATGTACTATTTTTTTTTTTCTCTTTTGTTTATTAGTCCTCACAAGGGACCTAACATGCACAATGAGGTGTTGCACAAGATCTCCTAGACATTATAATTATTTTCCTTTTTTTCGTCGGAAAGTAGAATTTCAGGATCTAACCAAATGTATGTGAAATATATGCTTTTGTAAATGTAGTTAGTTACATGCATGAAGATTTTGTGAATTTTTTTTTATGTAGATTCCGATGAGTATTTATATCACCGAAAGACGTGAGAAAAATAAAATAAAATAAAAATGGAAATATAGCTAGAAGACAAGTGAATAATATTGGGTCGCGAATTTTGTATGAGTATAATGTTGCTTCCTTGTTCACTCAACATGTTGTTTTCCAGCTGGAATATTGGCATTATTTAAGGTTAATGTTTTGGCTGATATAGGATAAGCCCATCCGTCATGAATTGACGATGACGATGATAGCCTAACCATGCTCCTCCATTGCTCTCAAAGGTATCCTAAGAAACTTCATTTTAAATATCTTTCCAATTCCAATACTCTAACACCATATACGTACCCACCACCTACTTAAGTAGAATTAGACCAACCCACAAAAATGTTTTCGATCTCTCAAAATTTTTTATGTTTTTTAAATTATATTTTAAGCTACTGTTATTTTACCTCTCTTTTCAAGTATGGACTTTAAACCTAATTCAATCTTACAAAATCGATTTATACTTATTTGTATACTATAATTTGACCTTATATTCTAGTCGATTTGAAACTTTTAACATATCTCTTCATGCCAAGGTATATGTATTTTGAATATGAGACTGAATATGTAAGCGGTTCCATAAACACTCAATAAATAAAAAAATTTATTATGATAGACTTTAATATGACTTTGATACCATATTGATAACTCAACTTTACAAAACCAACTTGAAACTAAAGAGGTTTGCACCCATTTATATAATATTATTTTATTTTATTTTTAGTTAACGTGGAGATCTAAAAAAAATACTCAAATATATATATATATATATATATATATATATATATATATATATATATATGTTTGTTAAAATGTAAATTTTAAATCTAATTCAATCTTACAAAATCATTTTGTCAGATGAGATTTACATCTATTTACATATTGTAAATTAAGTTTATCTCTGATCAACGTGAAACTTCCAACAATTTCCAAGAAATATACCCATTGAAACAAAGAGAATTCTAACAAAAGGTTAAACAAAATTAATGAATTAAACATATATTTTAACTTTTGGATTCAAGAATCTAAACCCCTAATTAATAATACTTCACTTTGTTTGGAAGAATAAGTTGGAAGGCAGAACTCTAAATTTGTTGGAAGTTCCATATCGACCAGAGATAAGACTGTTTTATAGTATATAAGTGGAGTGTTTCAACTTACAAGTCGGTTTTGTGGGGTTGAGTTAGGCTTAAAGTCCACTTCTAACATGGTATCAAAGTCAAGTTAGAGCATATCCTAGCGAGCTTACGTCTTAGACATTCCCGATATCGGACCACTAACGGGCCACCCATTTTTAGACCGACATACATGTGTGAGAAGATGTGTTGGAAGTCCCATATCGACTAAAGATAAAGTCATTTCATAATATATAAGTGGTCTGCAAACCTCACCTTATAAATCACATTTCATAATATATAAATAAAGTATAAACTTTACCTTATAAATCAATTTGGGTTTAAAGTCCACTTCTACCGAAAATTTCACTTCTATGAAACTAAAGTAAAGGAGACAAATTTTGCTATATGTGCAAACAAACGCAGACTGCAGTTGTTTAACGAGTATGAATAAGTACCGATATATATTCCCATAACTCTCTCTCTCTGTATGTGTGTTTCTATTTGTACGTAAGCTATATTTAATCTTTGTTTCGATACTGTGTATATTGACACAGCAGAGCAGAGTGTATCGGGACTTATAATAAAAGATGGCGATCTTTGTAACAAAACCGTCATGTACATGTGTCAGTGCTGCATAAAAATGAATACAGCCAAACACCAAACTAATTTATCATAATTTCTTTTAAAGGAACCAAATTATTTACCAAAACAAAAGATATGTTATTTTAATGTTGACAATAAATGAAATCCAGTGTCTCTGTTTTGCTCTATCCCCGAGAACCTAATCCAGAGGAAGTTGTTGCAGAAATTACTGATCCATAAATATCATTTGGCTCATCACCAATAATGCACCACAATTCACAAGTGGTTGTTTCATACTAACACTTTCTTTATAAATAATATTACTTAAATGTTGATTTTTGCGAAGCCTAAATTGTGATTTAATTATTAATTAATTAATTTGTTTGAGGTGTTGGAAGGAAAAACCGAACATCCCATATGTCAGTTTTGTTTGATTAAAGTGTCACATTGGTGTATTTAAGTAAGCCACGTATCATCTGGTTTCGGGAGCAAATCACGTTCACGCTGTAGTTTTCAATATTTTAAAGTGTGCATTTCGTCACGGCACTTAAAAGGAATCCTATGAAGCTACCAATTCAAACAAAAACAAAAAACATAGTATTATATAAAACCCTCAATAAACCAACAAATTTACCAAAACAAACTCATCTTTTTTAATTAAAGTAGTCGGTGTTTGTTTTATGCTTCTTCAAAATACACTAAATTCAAATTATAAGAGAATACCAAACTATTCTATGCATTTCAAGTTTCTAAAAAAAAAAATTAATCTCGTGTTCACGTTCACGGGTCATACTTTCTGAAACTGAAAAATAAACATATTAATTTTTGGTAACATGGTAATTTAGCGCAATATCACGGAACCAGAAAGCAAACATTATAGTTACTGTAATATGTTATTATTATATGTTAAATGTATTTCTCATGGGTCATTACTTTTTGTTATTGCACAAACTTTCTCATAATACTTTTTTGTTTTTTTTTTCATATAATTAAAAATCATAATAAATACGTTGTTTTAATGTAAAAGTTATATTGTAATTAATTTTGTAATGATGAAATATATCTCAATATATCAATTATTTTTTGAAGTTAATTACACTGTATTTTTTTACTAAGCCAAAAGAAAATGACCCAAATCCATAAAATAAATGGTACAAAACTCTGGTAATTACAGGGTTCTTTATAATATACCATCCCATGTACGAATATATCATCTCCAACTTATTTTTTCCTATTGGAATTATTTGTTGGGGTTAAACAAGTAACTATCAGTTCAAATTCAAATGTCTTTTCCAACAACCATCTAGGATATAAGTAGACAAATTTTTATGTCCTTATAATTAGAGTATTACTGTATCATCTTTATCATTTTCAACTCTATATAGAACAAAATGTTGATATTTTAAAAAAGTATAATGTGTTCAGTTGTTTTTTTTTTGTTTAGTAGGTACGGTGATTTACTTAAATTCGTTATGATAATGTATAATATTTTTTAAAGAAAAATGATACTCCCGTAGTGATTTACTTAAATTCGTTATGATAATGTATAATATTTTTTAACTGGATACTGCTGAAAATTTTACAGTAACAGTGCATAAAAATGATAAATAAAAATTTATAAGCATTTTTATATACCAATTATCGTAGTTGCGACATGCGGCACCCAAAAATCAAAGAAATCCAACCAAAATTATGTTTTCCATAAGGGTTTTTATAAAGATAATAAAATGTTGTAATAATTTATTTATTTAGAATGTAGTTTGACATCATATTGTACTTGTACTCTCCATAATAGTTATTAAGGTAATATTAATTTTTTTTTACTATAGATCAAGGAGATTTATCCTTCCAACAACAAACAATAATTGTGGTTTATCACTATTGTGTTAGGATGCCAAGTGTGTTGGAAATCTAAACGTAAGTATAAAGTCTCATACCAGGTAAAAAATGAAAAATTTGAAGTTCATAAAGATTCATAAACTTATTGTCTTAATATTCTTTATTAGAAGTGATGTCAGTCTCTTATATATCGTTAAACTCATGTTTCATTGATTGGTATTGTATCTCTCGGTAATCCTCTCTCGAAAGACTCCAAGAGTGATATCAGAGTCTCATAAACCCATTGGTGTTATATTTTCATCATGTTGGGATTTTTTTTTATTAAAATAGAGTAAATAAGTATAATGATTAATATTATTGAATCATGAATTATTCATATAAAAGACATCATTTTTAACATAAAATGTTAAACTTTAATGTTTGTGATTCTTACTTTTTTTTTATATATAACTTTCAAGTTTTTTATTTGTATTCATAACAATTTTTTAGTTCCTTCCGCCACAATAACATAACAATTGGATAAGTAACGAAAACACGTTAGAAGTCACCAATATTCACCAAACTCACCTATCTTTGGAGTTTGGACTTTGTGACAGCACTTGGCATGGATCCAATGCTGCAACCACACCACATTTGGTATAAAATATAATTTCTGTTGCAATCACCCGTGAGGTAGATTTTCAAAGAGGTTTAAAGTCTGTGGCGTGCAGTTTAAGAAAGTAACTACAACAATTTTCTTTTTCAGAATTAATTAATATTGAAATGGTTTCCAATGGTAAGACCATAACCTACTATGAAGGTGCATAGGTTCATTGTTGAACCTAATTTATGTAATGATGTGTTGAGTTTGAAGTTTGTGAATGGATCGAGATCACACGTGCAGAACTTTTCTTTACCAAGATTGAGTCAAAATAAATTGGTGGTTTTCACGGAATACTATGATACGTGCATGGTTGACTAGAGGCAATGAGGTGTTATGTTACCAATTTTGGTTGAAACGAACCAAAGCTACACCATGCATTGCATAGTCTTTGCTTCCTTAGCTACCAATTGCAATTTACAATTTATGGAAAACCTGTTTCACCAACTTTGACTTTTCCTCATTGTGAAAATTAAAATTAAAATTTTACTTAGTTAAAACAATGTTTAATCAAAGGTTAATCTATGATTTTGTTGATCCATGGTTTGTGAATTTCTTCAGCTATATTTGTTGATAAAATATTTTGAAGATGTTGTTTTGAATTCTTTTTGGTTGTAAGAAAGAAAATGGTTGGTTGAATTAACAAAAGCTATCGTCTTTTATTTGACAAATCAAAAGTTTTGAATTTTCGTTGAAAAGAGGTATTCATATTCTCATTGGGAAATGGAAATGGAGGAAGCAAAATAAGAATTGACCACTTATATGGTTTGAATGGATCAAGGGAAAGAGAATATAAAGAAAAATCAATCCCAAAGGAAATTTTGTTCTCTCCAAATGTTTGTTGAAATAAATTGTATCCTTATTATATTTTTGCAATTCTTTCGCTTGTGGTTTTATCTATTTGGGTGATTGTAATAGTTTATTTATGCGGGTTAAATTTGTTATTTTATACGTATTTTTGCATTATGATTTTTTTACATATTACAGAGATTAAAATGTCTATTGACTTTATTTATGGTTATTTCTTTAGAAGTTTGACTTATTATTTTAGAAGTTGTATTTTTAAGAACTTTTTTGTTCGTAAATCTTAAACTTAGTCTTGTTTACCAAATTCAATCAAGGATTTATTTTAACGAAACTTTCCTAATTCCTTTTAGGAAGAAATAATATTTTTGATTTTCACAAAATAATACTAGCGCATGTATAAATTATAAATAAAATTAGAAACGTTATATACACTACAATAAAAAATAGTTTTAATGGAAGTTTATTTTTGCATTATCAAAGCTAATGCAATATAGAACATTTAGATGACTATATGTTATTGCAATATAGATAAATTCATAGATAAATAAATACATTAAATGTAAAAGGTTGTACTCGAAAAAATATATATGAATGTATAAATGATAAATTAGTAAAAAAATAATACTAATAATTTAAAAATCTATAGTATTTTACAAAAAAAAAATTGAAATCTATGGTAATTTATGAAAGTTTTGAAATTTAGTATTTCAGAGATGTTCTGAAACCTGTAATATTTAACAAAGGTTTCAAGATCCACGATAATTAACAAAGGTTTTAAATCCACAATACCCATAGCATTTTATGAAGGTTTCAAAAATCATGGTAGTTAACCAGAATTTTAAATCCATAGAATTTAACAAAGATTTTAAAATCTTCGTCAAATACAAGAGGCCAAAAAACTTCAACTATTGATTGATATTTTCGGAAGTTCGTAAAAACTTCGACGAACACATTCCTCATAAATAATTTTGCGGAAGAAATCGAAATCCTAGATAAATAACTTAGCAAAGGTTTTAACTTTGGGTAATACAAAAATAAACCTCCATGAAATCAATTTATTCTTGTAGTGAATAATCAGTAAATCATAAAAATATATTGAATATTCAATAAATTATAAAATTTTATTCGGGACGCAGTTAAAATTCTCAAATTTAATTTTTTTAAACATAATTCAACAAAAAAAATTATCTCTTAATTATAATGTTAATTTTTTTAAAAGGTAGTTAAATTTTTAATAGACTTTATAATACTTCAGTTTTTCTTTTAAAATTGTATAGTTTCTAATTTGAACAAATATTTTATATGAATGAGTTTATCTAAGTATTAACTATATTTATACAAATCTTTTGAATTTCTTGGTATAAACTATTGTTATATTGATTTTTATTTTGACAATTTTTATTATGTATGGTTTATGAAATATTTCATACATCAATTTGCAGTGTTATTTTTTTTTTAATTTGAATTACATTAAAAAATGAATAAACATTAAGGGTAACATAGTAATTAATATTATGTACATAAGATTACAATAATATTAAATAAAAATGAGAATAATTAAAAAAATTACTAAAAAAATAAAAATTAGTAATTGAAAGAAATTAAATAAATACTGAAGCTAACTCAATTAATTTAGTTATATTTTTTTGTTAAACAAAATAATTTTTATAAATATATCTATTTTCAAAATCGTCTTACAAGTTAACAAACTAATTGAATAAATTTGTAATTAATTTAATCGTCATGGTCAAATGAATTCTATGCTAAGCATAATAATAATAAAAAAAACTTATCTTTCTATATATAAGCATTAAATTTAAATTTCACATTATGTGTTCTAGGATCTTATCATTTCTTAATCAAACAAATTCTCCGGTTTTTGTTATCATTAATTTATTTTATTAATTTAATCTGTGTAATATAATAAAAATAATATTTAAACAAAAATTTAAAGTAATAATATTAAAACATTTTACATTTATAATTAAAATTATCCACTAAAATTAATTTGATAAAATAAATAGTTTAATCGTTTTCTGTGGATCGGCCTGCCTGGTGGACCTACACAATCTAACCCAATTGTTGGATTAGCAATGGACTCATTCGTTTATCATCTAATAATTACTCCTTCATTAAGTGTTTCATTATTTAGGTTTATGTTAACCTAATTATTTAAACATTCAACTTTTTCATAAAGTGTTCAACTTTTTTTCTTTTTTACTCACATATATATATATAACAATAATAATTTAATGAAGCGTGATACTTGCTGTTTGTTTTATGTGTCAAGTAAGGATAAGATTTTGGAGCAATTTTATGTTTTGTTGTGCGCTTTTGCTATGAAGAACACCCCAAAACTTTCACTCTGTGAATTGATATCTTGTCGTTTTCATCTGTTGTCCATACTAATAATATAAACTATTCCACGTAATATTTTCAAACTTTTAAAGGCCAAACACTGAACTGCACTATGCCATTTGTTTGCATTTGCTTATACTCTTTCTTCTTATCTTGCTATTTCAAAAAGTTAGCATGAGTTGGCTACTTCAAGTTTTACGTCACTCAAACAGTTTCAACACTCACCAATAAGAACTTTATGCCACTAATAGCTAAACTCTGATTCACACCTTAATGCAACACCAGCGAAGTTCAATCTTTCATGGTTATTTTTATGACTACAGAACAAGATTGATGTAATATCTAATAAATTATTTCCAGAGATACACAAGCTGGACTCAGGTCCAGAACTTACTAATTTTCCACATAAGTTCATCACCGCCTCCACCAAAGTCAAGAAAATTTAGACTATAAATGTAGTAAAAATGAATGTGACATACTTGCAATTGTTACAAGAATCAACAAAACACGTAACTTATAAAACAATGCTGTTTATCCACTTTTTATCCCATTGTGCTTTTAATCAGACAACCTCTTGAGTTGTTTGTCCTTTTAATTACTAAAATAGTAACCTTTATTTCTGTTTTTAAACATATCAGTAGGTCTGGTGTTGTCAAATTCAGCAAAACTTGTGCATTAATTCAATTAGTTGCCACAGAGTTCTCGTAATAACCGTGTCTTGGTTTAAGCATAGTGAGAAACATAACTTGCTTTTATAAGAGAACGTAAACTACTAGTTCAAGTGTCCTTCAACGATAATACACACAAATAATCACCGATTTTGGTCATTAGTAAGAGAAAATAAATCATCTGTTACATATCAGTATGAGAATTGTTAACAATGGTGATGAATGTAAAACTATTCTTATGATGAGCACCTTCATGAAGATAGCTGGTGATTTATTTCATTACTGTTATGTGGTTGAAATGTCATTAAAAAAGTTCACTTTTTTTGCTGTGCTTGTACCTGTAAGTGTAACGAAAACACAGAGACCAAACATTTTAAGTTATTTGTCTATTTATAATGTAAAACGCTGTCAGTATGTAATTAAGGGTAATTAAGAGTGAGAGGCATTAAGATTAGAGCCAAAAAATTTAAGGTAGGAGCCAAGAGCAGATAGTACTTTAAATTTATTCAATGAAGATTGGTCGTGTCGTGTTTGGAAATATAATGCTGTATACATAATTTGCAGATAGAAAATAATACACATGTCAGATAGCTTTTGTGAAGAGTGCTTCCTAACAACTGATTTATTAAAATAGCTGGCTGCAATTGAAGTTATTATTAATTGAAACATTGCCATTAAAACCTCTTATAATATTGGTTGCACCAAACATTTTAATTTAGCCAAAATAATGAACCTAAACAGTACAGTTTTTGATGGTATCAGTTAAAATTTCAGTGGATAGTTGAAGAACATTATGAATGAATTGAACACTTCTGTTGATAGCAACTAGCAGAAGCTAGTAAACCTGAAACACTATACCTTGCACACTAACGTTTCTTAAATGTTCAATTTATATAGGACATAGTACACTTTTAAAAACAGATTTAAATTAATGACTCATTCTTCAATCTTCTATCCAACTTCTTATTAAGCTGTGGTCAGGATATTGTAAAAAAGAAATCAACCTAATTCAACTTTACAACTTATAAAACGATGTTTGTATACACTTTTATATACTGTGAACTTATTGTATACGTCTTGAACATGAGATTAACTATTAATGATAGTCCGATAACAATAGGTTCAACAAACAACGAATCTCGTTAAGATAGCTTTCAGATTTATTTTTGACAATTCAAACCTATTCACTACACAGATTTACCATAACAAGTTTGTGTTCTTTTTCACTTCCTCATCCAAATGAAGTTTCTATGTCAGGGTTCTACAAATGATTGCATGAGGAACCAAGTCAACAAAAGATACAATTGGCACGAGTGAAATGAGGTGTTGTTTAGTATAATATCAACATTCAAGAAACCTATATACCATGTGATGTTTGCAGAGTAAAGTTGTGTAGGTGTAAATTAAAAGGCAATAATTAAGACAACGTTTAAAACAGTAACATGGCTTGCTTGTTGTTGCATACAAAACCAGGTTTTTCCACAGTTGTAAACATTGAAATTAATTTGTTTTTACATGGGTTCTGAAGCTGGTCCATGATGATGATGATGATCTTAAACCATCATGTTCTTTTGTTTCCTAGCTGATTCCAAAGAAAAACACCACTATGATCTACCCGGTCACCCAAATTTTGCTCCACACTTCCCACACAAAAAGGAAAGTGCAGGTTATTCATTAATGGACACAGTATCACTATGTTTCTGAACTGATATCCATGGCCATGCATTTGGTATACTGCTTCACAGGGAAAATGCAATGGATTTTGTTAAACAAACAATGACATGTGAGAATTGAAGTTTCTTATTCAAAGTGTGTACTTTATTAGGTAGAGGAAACTTACTCTATAATGCATTTTCTTATCACACTTTTTAACTATTAAGTTTTATTGAAACTAATAAAATGTCCAGTGAGATTCATTGAATAAAAAACGAAAACAAGACAGGAAAAAGTGTATAAAATATAAACAGACAGAGTAAACAGTGTTAGATTGAACCAGAATTATATAGCTTCCGTAAGCAAATGCGTTGCATGTGGATGAAATGCTATAATATTACCACTTTTTGTGATTGAGTCTAATTACAATGATGCAGTGTTGTACCTTAAAAAGCTACAGCTATATCAGCATAACAGATAAATTATATATGCTAAATACTCATATATGTTCCCTTCACCCTTAATAGTTCCATTCACACTTAATAGTTTCATATCATTTATAACTAAGACGATTTAAATATCTGTCTTTCCCTTTATCGTTCGAAATGTTTTTTGAAAACAAAACCATGACGAATTCGACGGGTGAATAATAGCCCAGGATGATCGACCCGGATGGGGCTATGTTCATAATAGAAATAACATGAATTGAAAGATGCATGATATAAGATAAAGACACATGTTGTTGTGATCTTGGTTGCGACAAATCTACAGCAGATAGAGATGAGTGTTTAATTGATGGGTCTTGAAGTCTGAAAGAAATTGAGACGTGTTTGGGGTGACCCAAAGTTTTGTTGATAAGGACTGTCAAACGCAAAGGATGGGCCAATATGTGGAAATTTATGAAAGATTCCCCACCTGTAGTCTTGTGAAGGTGCATGAGAGCAACCCATTGCAACAAATTATGATGCAACTTTTGACCCAAAAAAAAAGGATTATCATGGAACAAAAGGGTATGCCAATAGTAAGAAAAGTTCAGTTTTTTGTGTATTTACTTTTCTTATGAAGAAAAAAAAAAAGTTGAGGCCAAACTCTATGTATTATTTTGAGTACAAAAAACCCTTTTTGCTTATACACTACTTCACCCCATTTTATGTGAAGATAACATTTTTCATCATTGTGTGAATAGAGCATGAAGTAATAATAAGAGGGTTTTGTTTTTTTGACAGAAAAGAATTAGAGCAGCATGAAAGTGAAGCTTAGTTTGAAAGATTAAGCAAGAGAATGAAGTGGATGCATAAGTATGGGACCAGATGTGAGCATTAAAAAGGAGGGAGACATGGTGGTTCAATTGATGTGAGATGAGAACCACCTCATGATTATTGACTTAGATGATAGAATATATGTATCAAGATTAACTCACTTTAATCTTGTAGTCAGTGTAAGAGCTTTTTCACAATGGAATGAAACTTTACTCATATTTTAATCGACAAACGAATTTAATGGAATCATTCATAAGAACGAAGAAGAAAGATGTATAAACTTAATGTCTCGAGATTTTGAGTTAAAAGTAGTATTTATTATAATACTCTTTGGAAAAACTGATGGTGAACGAAGAATGGTTGTTGAATAATGTTTTGGTTTCTTGACCGGTAGATTTTGGGAGTGAAAGTTTTGTTGGTTTGTCTTTGTAAGTTTGTTGTATTCCTATTTGATTCCTAATGATGTTGTCTGCAACATGCTTGTTGCCTCCTGGGATTATTTGTTTTGAAAAGAATGGATTTGAGAATGAATGATTATTGTATAGGTATATATTGTAGAAGCCCGATCTAACTATCGATCTATCTAAGCAAAAAGGTTGTTGACAAATGAGTCATATTATTGCTATAATTGGCACGTGATGATTGTGAAGTGACACTGTGTGCTTTATGTTCTTTATGTTCATTGTCACTCACTTCAATGCTAAGCAACTCATTGTTTAAAAACTACACCACACAAATCATTGCCTATTTTTATTATTATTATTATTTTCAAATCTAAATTTGGTTGGTTCAGTGTGAAAATCTGTGAAACTGAAACAAACTCAATTACTCAAATTATTAACAAAAATGTGAGTGCAACAAATTGAAAATCTCTATTGGTATCCGTCTACATCGTGATTGTGATGTAAAAAATTTCAAATTAAAAATTTGATTTCTCTTCCCACTACTTTTCCCATTTTGCACCCAAATGATTGCACAATGTAACCAGAACTAGATAGCGTGCTTGAGTTTTTTTTTTTTTTTTTTTAAATTTTTTCATC
>Ga0214542_1003744_pt1 | contig 30647 bp, 13 predicted proteins | sample CNSS1metaG_FD_160096 | JGI IMG/M metagenome (GOLD analysis project Ga0214542, IMG submission 160096) | Root nodule microbial communities from cowpea collected in UCLA plant growth center, Los Angeles, California, USA - CNSS1 | ecosystem: Host-associated > Plants > Roots > Nodule | place: USA...
AATTTATTATATTTTACTACGAATGTTTTAAGTGAATTAAGATGACATATTGAAACCCTTTAGTTTGATAAGTTAAATTTGATATATTGTACTCATGTCGATGAATATTTACACATCTTTGTATTTTTCATTTGAATTATATATTTGATAGTTTTAAGAAGATTACTTTATATAAATGTTTTGTAATGATGAATTTTTCATATGAATTATGTATTTGATAGTTTTAAGAAGATTACTTCATATAAATGTTTGTAATGATGATTAAATACGTTTATATGACCTTTTGATATTGAATTTGTGTGCGAATGATTAGTAGAGATCATATAAAATGTTGCACTTGTATTGATGAATGGGTTTGATGTTTATTTTTTCTTTAATTGAGGAAAAAAATTAAAATGGACTCATGAAAAAATATTTTAAAATAGGTATATTTGATGTTTATTTGATAAAAGTAGGTATATTTAATAAAATTTAATATTTGATGTTGGAAGTTCAACATCAACTAGAAATAGATAATTTCTTAATATATAAATGAGTGCAAACCTGATTTTATAATTTAATTTTGTGAGATTGAAGTTTAAAATTCATTTCTAATATACATTCTCATAAAAATGTGAAATAATTAATAAATCAACTCTAAAAATTATAAATATCGCGAATAATAACTTTTATCCAACATGTTCGGTACTAAGTTATGGAAGCTAAAAAAAAATTTACATTAAATTTTGTTAAGCACATGATTCATCTCAACTTTATTAAACTACTAAAATGCAATAACATACTTTGATGTAAGTTAATTATTATTATTTAATGAAATTTACTCGATATATATTTATTTTAAAAAGATTGTAATATCTTTAACTTTCGACAGAAAATATAAATCTGCGTGTTATTATTTCTCTGATATTATGAAAAATAAATTTGTATTTGTTTTTAGTATCATATATTTAGAAAATATATATACTAATATGGAAACAAAAAATAGAGAAAGTTATTATGTTTTAAGAGATGATAGTTCTTTGTTATAGTTTGTAAAATCCCTAAATATATATATATATATATATATATATAATTTTATTTTTGTTTGAAGTCCCACATCATAGTATATAAGTAGGATGTAAATCTCATTTCATAAATCAGTTTTGTGAAATTGAGTTAGACTTAAATTTTACTTCTAATATGGTATCCCACGGTGGTATATATCTCGACATGAGGAAGTGTATTGAAAGCCCACATCGACTAGAGATAAAATCATTCATAGTATATAAGTGGAGTGCAAATCTCAAATCTCACTTTATAAACTGGTTTTATAAGATTGATTTAGGCTTAAAGTTCACTTCTAATTATTTATATGTTTTTATTTAATGATAATGAGTGATTTTGAAATTTGTTCTTTGTATTATTTTTTATTTTTTGTCTATTTAAAATTAAAAACTTAAACAAAACTAAAATTAAAATTTATTTATTTTACATAAATGAAAAGGTTATTTAAATCTGAAAAAAATAAATATTTATAAATTGCGTAATGACCTTCAAATAAATCCTTTCTTACTTGTAAACGGGAATTTTGATCTGAACATCTATAATCATCAATCAATGGTTGGGTTGTTAGAATAACTCCATGGATGGTTCTTCATTTCCTATTTTTTTACTAAGAAAAAACAAAACCATTTTCCTTATAATATCATTACTTTACTTCCATTGCAGAAGCAACATCCTTACACTAATTCCCAAGTAAAAATGCAACAAACAAAAATCAAACTTAAAAAATGGAGCCTACGATAACAAAATGTATCTATAGGCCATGTGTCACTGTACTATTGAATCTTCATTTATCATTATAATAAACCAACATCTTTTCCTCTACCTTCTTTATTACGATAAAAACAAAAACTAACTTGTCCATTTTTTAACCCAATCATAATAATATTTCGTGCCGAGTTAGTGTTAGAAAATTTAAATAATTTAGCAGTGCCAGTTTTATACACAAAAGACGGTGGGTAGTTTATTCACATTTAAATATCAATTAAAAATTTCCACACCGTTAATTAATTAAATTAACTGTTAATATAACTTTTTAAGTAAGAGATGATATTGTAATTTTCAGTTCATCACTTATTTGTGTTTTTCTTTCAAAATATTGAGAGTTTCTAATCCGCATTGGACATTGAAATTTATATTAAAATATAAAAAAAAAAGAAAAAGAAAAGTCAATGAAAAAGAAAGAGTGCGTAGTTTTGTTTTCAAGATTGTCTTTTTATAAAGACGTGCCATAATACTTAAATGTCTGGTCTGTAAGGTGTCTTTGTGTGTTTAAATGTAGTTGTACATTTTTCTCTATCATTTTAGTCTATTTGCCAACGGCCATAATAAATTAGAGTACAACATTTTAATATGTTTTTAAATAATCGATTTTTTAATATAGTAAAGTGTCTTATCTGTAAATAGCTTTTATAGAAGAAATTAGAGAATATTTTCAATTAAGTCTATTTATAACCGTAACATGCATGATGCGTCCGAAATTGATTTTAGGAGTAATTTCCAGAAGAAGAAAAAAAGAAATCTCACGATAATTCGCCATTGCTTTCGTGCTATGTAGAATATACGACAATACATTCATCCATAAACTGCAGTTAAGTCTCTTTGTTAATACAGTGATGCAATGATTCGTTGATACTTACGTCCCGGCCATGGGCCGTTTTCACGTTCATAAAATAATAAAATAATAAAATAATAATAATAATAATAATTACTGAGTATTCAATCATAACTTAATCATAATTTAGACTTTGTTTTGTGTCTAATATCTCTTGATAAATTTTTTTTAGATCGAGCAAATTGTGAGTTAGCATTTTTATTAGTAAGGAAGTTGAATCCACCATTTTTTTATTATGTTTTTTAGATAGAGCTGTAAAAATAGGTAATTCGATTTACTTAATGAGTCAACTTAACCCAGTTCATTTATTAGCGAGTTAGAAAAATTTGAACCCGACCCAGCATATCACGGGTTGGTGGGTTAAATGAGTTGACTCATCGACTCACTTGATTAAAAAAATATAACTTTTTTACTTCAATATAAAAAAAACTAAATTATAATTCTGATTAAAATCTAAATAAGCTTCAATAGTTCAAATGAAATCCAAAAGGATGTTAAACTCCAACTACAAACCAAAATCACAAATATATCAATGTGTTAGATAAAAAAAATAACTTAACTCGACTCAAATGCAAAACCCAATATAATAAAAAACACTTATGTAACCATTTATTCACCAATCCGGCTCACCATGCGTAATTCGGGTGAGTTGGAATCTAGGTAAGTCAAATCAAAAGTTAACTTGTATTAGAATTTATAAAAAAATTTAACCCAACCCGGTTCTAACCCGTGGTAGACCGAGTTGGCTTGCGGTTTCAACCCATTCTAACGAATCTACTTTCAAATTCTTCGAACTAACTTTATAACTTTCAGTGCGAAAAATTGAATTTGCAAGCTCTCTCATTCTCCCTTTCAAATCCTTCAAACTATCTTATAACTCCCAAATGTTAATAGCAAAAATTTAACCCACAACCTAATCTTTCATGGGTTGATTTCTGGGTCATATATGCCAAGAAAGTGCTTGGCTAGTGAAATATGTTCAAGGATATCTTTACGTCAAGAGGCCAAATTGTCAATAATCATGTAAAATATCGGCACGGCTAAGTCGAGATACTAAATGACCGAACAATCATGCAGAATGTTATTAGACTACATCGAGATACTGAGATAACGAGTGGTTGAGTAATATACAAAATACTCAAACTATGTCAAGATACCAAGGTACCATTACAACAATAATCACCTTAAAACCCAAAATAGTTTAGTGTTAAAGAATTCACGCTAGTTACACAAAATTATTTATCTATTCATAATACAAATAGTTGCAATCCTTCTGATTATGGAGACAAAATTAGAGACAAAGAACTTTTCCACTTGAGTACAAAACGCACACAGTTTGTTTCATTTATCTATTATTCCTTCATTTATTGGGCCCACAACCATCTTATTTTTGTACATGAGAACGGAGGGCTCATGGGCCTCCTGGGCCCATGGCCCAGCATCCATGTTTCCTTGCAGGATACTTTAAAAAAATTCAATAATGAAATTAAGTTTGCACTGCTCAGAAAAATCTGCAACTAGAAGTAAAACCATAATACCCTCTACATCATCATCATCATCATCATCATCTTCTACCAACAACATAGAGATACGTGCCACTATTATGACACATGTCCCTTTCCACATAAAGGTTGATGATAACAAATAACACCTTCACTCCATTGTCGTGTCACACAGTAAGGTCCTTAACCTTGTGGTCTATATAACTTCATACAGACACGTCACAATAGTTCAGAAAGTGATGCCCTTGTTGGATTTTTTGATATATTCAGTTTTCGACCAAAACACACAAACCCTAGTGACAATCAAAATTATGTTCAAGGAATTTTGTTATCTTTTTGTTTCGACTATTATCATATCAATCAAAACTGGTTTGGTTTGATTTGGTTTGGCTCGGGTTCCCATGTACTTTAAATTGGTAAAATGTTAATTCACTCTCACTTTTCTCAGATTTTCCTTCTTTCACTTCTTCCTTATAACATCGTAAAAGTAGTACTTCTTTTACTAATTAAGCACACCACAGTTAATTTTTGGTTACGGTTTTTTAATCACATGTAAGATATAAAACTGTTAATATGTGGTTTTTTTATATCATCGTTAAATAATGTTGTTACTTTACATTAAAAAGAAATTAAAATGATGATAGGGATACAACAACATGAAAATGGTTTTTTTTTTTTTTATTTAGGGGTTCTTTTAAATTTAAATTTGTAAAAGTAGGTTCGTTGAATTTTCTTTTGTAAAATAGGATCAAGTCGTCGCGGTGGAGGACGACATTACAAGTGAAGTCGTCCTCCACCATGCCAGTTTCCTTTTTTTTTTTTCAAAAACGAAACCGTGCTCTGAGAAGCTGGTTTTCATTCACTTTAAAAGTGAAGTCGTCCTTGAACATGAAGACTTCACTTTTTTTTTTTTACGTTTAGCTTTATGTATATTTTTCAAATATATATTATTTATTTATTTTTTAAATATTTGTCTACAATAAAAATATAAAAAATAGTTTTAAAAAATTCTAAAATACTTAGTCATTAAATCTTAATACAAAATTAAAAAGATAAAATAATACAAATTAAAAAATATTAAAAAATCCTTTGATAATTATATTTGAAGATTTAATTTGCTTAGGTTTATTTTATTTGTGGTTTAGTTAGTCTACTAACTATCAAATATCATTTAATAAAATACTAAATTTGTAAAATCAAACGAACGAGTAGAGAATGTTTTGACCAAATTGGAAGAAACTAGCGGAAAAATTGCAAAAGAGGATGTCACTTGGTTTATCTATTGTAAATAAATATTTTAAAAAAAACTAAATAATATATATATATATATATATATATATATATATATATATATATAAATAGCAAAATAAGATGAAAGTAAAAAAAAAAAACAAAAAGTGAAGTCGTAGGCCCAAGGACGACTTCACTTTTAAAGTAAATGGAAACCGACTTCTGAGAGTACGATTTCGCTTTTTGAAAAAAAGAAAAAAAAACGGACACGGTGGAGAACGACTTCACCTTTAATGTCGTTACCCCGACGACTTGACCCTATTTTGCAAAAAAAAATTCAACAAACCCATTTTTACAAATTTGAATTTAAAAGAACCCCTAAATAAAAAAAGCCACATGAAAATTCATCCCAACACATTTTTTAATGAGAATAAAAACATAAACTACAAAAGATTGGTAAAGAAATAGTAAATTTGTATTAATTTAAGCCTCGTCCTCGCATCTATGTTCAGAATCATTTTTGTTAATACGTGATTCTTGTTTATAAATAATTACTTTAATTTTTCAAATCATATACTATAAAATAGAGTGTTTAAATCTAGACCATGCAGTTAGAATCGGTATTTTTAAATTTAAAATACCCAAATAAAACCACGCGTCTAAATTAAATTAATGATTTTTTTTATGCAGCTTATAGATTTAACAACAATACTAAACTATTTCTATTAGATATTTAGAATTGTAGTAATTGCGTTATAAGTAAAAGTTATAATAACTAGGGTTCTAAGATCGGTTTCATCAATGATCGTGATCTGACGATTTGTATAGTGACACCTGCTAGCAATTTGAGTAGATTGAATTGAAGTAAACATTTATAATAGAAAAAAATTAATAGAAAAAACACAATAAGTTAAACCACTTTGTGAATTAAAATAAAATTGAAGGCACTTCAGCTTTTTCCGTTTGTTTGATAAGAAACTCAGTATCTTTTGATAATGCATTATTAGTGAAGTTGTGTTGAATTGAAAATAAGGTCCTAAGAGATATAATTAGATGCTGGAAACTGTATAAATGTGAGGTCATATTTGTTTAATACGTGTCGTGACTACATTTTAGGATGCACGGCAGAGAAAGAAGTTCCGCTTGATGGTGGTCAAGAAAACAAAATAAGTTATATATACATATATGTGTGTAAAAATTAATAATATGAAATTAATATTTTTATGGAAAATATACATATGATATTAAATCAAAAATAATATATGAAAAGTAGAGTAGGGACTTCATTTAAATACGTTGATGAAGTAAATGATTTTAAGCTGTTATTAAACAATAAATTATCATGGATAGTATAATTATTATTAGGGATGTCAAAAAAATTCGTATCCGCAGATATCTGCGGATAAAACCCGTAACGGATAAAAAATAGATATTAAAAATGGATACCCGTTATCCGTAGGTACGAGTATTTTTGATACCCGCATGGTAACGGGGCGAGTACGGGTATCATAGTATCCGTATCCGTGGATACCCGTACCTGCTAAACTTACCCCTTGACATTTTTCTCTCTCCTTTCTTTGAAATTAGACATATACATCAAACTTTATATAAATAATGAAGTTTATGGTATGTCTGTTGTCAAATGATGGAATCAAAATAAGAATATTTGACATGTGACAATTGAGGTTTATTATTTGTTTGTTTTGTTTATTTTTCAGTATTCAATCGGAGAAGGTGGATGGGTTTGTTGATCAAAGCACTAATTAAAGAATTTTCATTGTGTTGAATGTCATTTTATATTTACTTTTACAATTATTTGGACTTGTATCAACTTGAGTTTATTTGAACTTTATTTAAAATTTATGATAGTGATGTATTTTATTTTATTTTATTTGAATTTATGATTAAATATTTATTTTTTAAATAATTTTGTAAATACCCGTGGGTACCCGTGGATACCTGCGGATACCCGCGAATAAGAAAAAAATAGGCGGATACCCGTATAATGGATACCCGACGGATATGGGTACGGGTACGTGGCAAATATTTATCCAGCGGGTAGGGTACGGGGGAGCTACTACCCGTACCCTACCCGCCCCGTTGACATCCCTAATTATTACCTTTAAAATAGTTATTTAAAAAAATATCCATATAAATTTAATTAGGTTACAATGCAAAGATCTCTACATTAATATATATTATAAAAGTTATAATGACAAATAAAATACTTGTATATACAATGTAAGATAAAAGTACTCACATAATTAGAGTTTGTGATGCTTTCCTATGTGTTTTTCTTACCATTTTTGTGTCACTTTCGTTGGAATTTATTGAAATCATACTTTCTATTAGTTTTGGATTTAATTTATTCTTTTGATCCATGTTTTTAGAAAAAAATGTCAAGTTAGTTTTTTAATTTTTTAATATCAATTTGGTCTCGGTTTTTAAAAAATTGATGTAATTTGATTTTTTTGTTAAATTTTTTTAGATTAATGAATTTTTTTTTATCAAGATTGAAACTTTTTTTATAACCAAATAATGAATAAATGAAAGAAGAGTACTTAAGGGGTGCTTTAACTCATAAAAAAAAAGCTTAACCTGGACAATAGATGCAAAAGATTAAAGCTTTTAATAAGGATAATTTATTTTGTTGGTGTAGTTAAAATAATTGTAATGTCAATTTGATGAAAAATCAAGAAATTTAACGAAAATAATAAAACAACATAAATTTTCAAAAATTGAAACTAAAAAAAATTGAAAACCAACATGACATTTTTAAAGGAAAACAGAAAAAAAAAATTAAACCTTATTTTTCAAACACAAATGCATCACTAGACCAACTTTATTATTTCTAATTAAAACAAACCGGATAAAATAAATAAATATTAAAGAGAAGTAATGACTACTTCATGCAAACATAACATCTATATTCACGGAATAAAATTAAATTAAAAATATATTTCTAGAAAATAAACTAAAGTCATGCAATAAATCCCAACTATAATTAAAAAAAAAAACTGATAGAATAAAGTCGCACGCAAGCACAACTTTTCTAATTCTAAAACAAAAAACATAAACTCATGTTACAAAACATGAATTTTACGTAAAAAAAAAATCAATATCATAATATTTTTTTTCTTTTCTGGTTTTGAAGTGTATATGCTTGAACGAATTATCTGTATGGATAATTTTGAAAAGTTTATCCACTTTTATAAATTTCATCGAAAATTACACCAAAAAGATTAAAAAAAAAAAAAAAAAATACTATGTGGCTTATGTTATACATCATCATTCCGTGGAGAAATTATATGTGGTATATTCCACATGGATGAGATTTTGCTGTGGAATCCTTGATTGGACCCTTTTATATAATTATCAGAAACATCTAAATTCGGAGGTTGCGTTGTGCTCTCATATCATCGACAAACAAAACTCTTCCTCTTTAAGGACTCTATATTTCCAATCACTGCTCTTATTATTATACCATGCCGTGCACAAAAAGACTCATATTTTCACCCAAAAATTAATTAAATTAACAAACACTCTTCGGAAATACCCTGATTATAAAGAAAAAGAAAAGTTGGTACAATTAATCACATATTAACATAATATGGTTAAACTATTAACTGTTTTTATCATTAAGTACAAATAAAACTGTTTTTGTTTTTGTTCTTTTTTCAGTAAAGAATGTTATCTATCTGGGAACGAATTTACTGTATGAGTGAAGAATATTAAATTTAAAATTTAACGTCGAAAAGCAGGCAGAAAATTATTTATGTCCCTTTAAGAGGAGTCACATTGGGTTTCAATAATTTCAATTCAGACATCTTCTCACATAAGGATACGACGATGTGTCGTAATAAGATTGCTGGCAATTATGGGAAAAGCAAAAACAAAAAGACCAGCAATGGACATTGGGTTTGTTGTGTAGTGTCTGAATTTCAAGAAACAAAAAAATCGCATATATATTTGCACAATTAATTATTTGCATTCATTTGTTTGTTTTGTTTGATGAAATATGAAAGCAAAACAATTACCATTTTGTGCACGTTTATCGAACAAAAAATCTGTTAGGTAAATAAAAACTGTGGTTTGAAATTAGAATTGCAGGAAGAATGTTTGTGTTTTGTGGAAGGTTATGTTATGATGAGTTATCACATCAAATAATTAGGGTTTGGTAGTAAAAGTGTGATGATATGGAAGCTCAAAGAGGGACATATGGAGGTAACGTGGCATGGTTGTGGTTGGGTGAAAAATTTGGCATCTTGGAAAGCAGAAAAGGAGAAATGGGTTATCTGTGGCATTCCCTTTCATGAATATGTCCATGCTGTGCCTCTCACGCTTCACAGATTAACTTCTCAACATTCTCTTCTTCTCCCTGCCCTGCATCATTACAGCAGAGACATTTCACCCCACTTCTATTCTTCCCTCACACCTCATCATTTTCGATTTTACTTCCTTCTCTCTTATTACTTAATCTTCAGATATACGACCAGACATTAACTGCGGATGGAACAATTAATCTAATAAACAACAAATTTTGTTTAGATACTATGTTAACTTTAAATCTAACTCAACCTTATATGATTTTTGGAGATCATACTTCGATTAGAGATAACACAAGTTTATGTATATATGTATATAAGTGAATGTAAACTTCACTTTACAAATCAATTTTATGAGGTTGAATTAAGGTTAAAGTCAACTTCTTAATATAGTATAAGAGTCGTGAGTTAGAATCTACCATAACCAGATTTGTTGTTTGTTGAGTCTATTGTGTCACCCACTATTAAAAGATTTATTATTTGTTAGATTTATGGTGTCACCTTTTATTGGGCCACCATTTAATGTTTAGTTTCATATTCCAGATGTATATTTCTCGATGTGAGAGGATGTGTTGGAGATCTCACATTCACCAAAGATAAGACAATAATTTATAGTATATAAATAAATGTAAATCTCACCCAAAGTACCGGTTTAGTAATGTTGAGTTGGACTTAAAATCCAATTCCTAACAGAAAAATACAACTTGTAAAATAAGTTTTACACTTATATACTACATATTGACTTTAATTTTAGTTAATGTGAAACTTTTAATATCTATCAAACTAGTCTTAGCTAAAAAACAATTTTATAAAATTTAACTAAGGTTTAATTAGTCAGTTGGTACCCACTTTCGTTCAGATGTGTCAATTTGGTATCCGTTTTTAAAAATGTGTCAATCTAGTCCCAACTTTTAAAAAGGTGTCTTAATTAGGTCCCTTTCAGACAAAAATTACTACAACCGTTAACTTAATTAATGACTTTTACCACTAAATTTTGGTATAAATATCAATACTTAATTTTGTAAGTCATTTTAAATATCAATACCGTTAACCATGTTAATAATTTTTTGCTGAAAATAACTTAATTGTAGCATTTTTTCAAAAGTTGAAACTTAATTGACATTTTTTTAAAAGTGGATACTAAACTGACACATCTAAATAAAAGTAGGTATCATCTGTTTAATTAAACGTTTAACTAAACTTAAAATCTAATCTCTTGGAATACTGGTGACTACTTTTATTGAATTCTTTTAACCCCTCAATAATGATCTGGGTATAAGAAGGACTCTTGTGAAGAAAGAAGTGTTGTAGAAGATGGTTGCAGTTAGGAGTAACGAAAAGCATCACTACTCTCATAGTGTGCGCAAAGGACACCCTTCACACGTCCCCCTGTGGCCAAGTGCCACTCTACCAAATGCTCAATAATGTTTTGTGGACGGTCAGGATCATGTAATACTGTAAAATATATTTTTTATATATTTTAAAATAAATTACAAACTAAAATCAATCATTTAAAACTTTGGTCGTTCAAAATTCAAAGTTAAAACAAAATTAACATGTTTTACAGCAATTAGATAATAAGAAATTCAAATTTTAAGTGAATTTTCTTTTATTGAAACAAAATCGAAATTCACTAATTTTCATCATTACGAATATTTTTAAGTTGTAAAAAATATTATGCTTTAAAAATAAATTATATTTAAACTACTTACTTTTTAATTTAGTAGTAGTAATATATGTTTGCATTTACTAATTGTAAATAGTTCGCTATCATTACAACAAATAAACAAAACAAGAAGCGAATAACATATCATTCTTTTTATTAGTATTACATATTAACATTAACACATACGCACTAATTATTAAAATACACCCACATACTTAAACATCTCAATATTTAAAGAAGTCCAAATTAACGAAATTAAAGTTTTTACAGTAGTGTTCTTTTTTTTTTTATATTCACCAGAAGAAAATCTTTAAATAACAACAAAATTTAAAGACAAAAAATAATTTATCTAATTTAGATACTATTTTATAAGCTAAAGATTATTGGTCTTTAAAATATTATTGTAAATAAAAAAAAATTAGAATTAGTATTCAGTTATATATTAAATTGATCACTAATTTTAGTTGTTAAATTTTTTGACTACCAAACGAAAGACACTGTATCAATATTGTTACAATTGATAAATAATAATAGTGACCTTTAAAATACTTTTTTAATTGATGTCAAATATGAATTTATTTTATTATTATATATGCCTAATAGTTATATTTTTTAAATATGATACCCTATTAAGTGTGTGTTTGATTTTCGGTGTGAGAACTCAAACTCAAGTTTACTTTACATTGAAAATTTCAAATGATGTTTGATAATTTTATTTTTATGTTTCATTGAATTTCAAATTTGGATTAGTTTCAAAACAAAATCATAAAATTTTTTGGTTGAGTGAGATTTTAAATTTCATTTAACTAAATTTAATTTTTCTAAGTGTATCCAAACACACCAAATTATTTAAACAATTAGATGATTCACTTCACCTAACTATATAAAGACCCAATAGTAAACTAGGTTAGTCGATAATTACTGCGATTCTATTTTATTTGCTTGCAATAACTCTGCTACTTTTTGGACCAATTTTTCGTTTCAATATATTTCTCTTCTTCGCTGGTAAAAAAAATGTATAAAAGAGAGAAGAAAAGGTGAAAAATAAAAGAACTGAAATGGATAGAAAAAAAGTTAAAAAGAGAAAAAACTGAGGACCATTTCTTTATGTACAAGATAAAAATAAAACCATATTAATTTGGATTATATTTTAGTTATTTTATTTTCAATTATTAACTATTCTTATTATTATTGGATAGCTGTTATCTTGTTGGTGATTGCTTGTTCATTGGTAAATCTATAAATAGCATTCAAATAATTTACTCTTTTTTCAACTTCAGATAATGAATCATATCTATTTTCTCTCTCAATCTTTCTTTCTTCTTTTTGAATCTTTATTCATACTCTTTATACAGATATAAAGAGAAAACATAATTACATTGAGACTTTTTCAAATGAAAATGATCAAACTCAACCAACCAAATGAAAAAAAAAAAGGTTGAAATTATATTACTAAAATCCCTTTCACGCCGTACAATACGAGAATATATTTACCACATATTATTAACCATCACCTAAGTTTGAAGTTTAAATTTTGAAAAGTTTTGGTGAAAATAGTTAATACAAAATTTTATAATCTTAATTCAGCATTACGAAATATATTTTCGTAAATATATATTCAGAAATAAATATTACTTAAATTTTTATATTTTAAATATTTTCTCAATTAATAATTTAAAACACATCAAGTTAGCATTTGGCATTCGTTATTTGTTATTTTATTGTGTATGATGATTCACTCTCAAACATGTCAATTGTCAAAACCACAATAGACAGATAAAAAGTAAAATTAGCAAGCAGTCCTTTAATTCACCATATATTATTTATTTCTCCTCGTGTGTGGAATGGTTGCAGCTTACGTAGCGAAACACATAAACCTCCACGAGATAATTATATTCGTTAAAAATGGGTGTATTTTTAACATTTTGCATTTGCAAGTTAAAATAATTTTTTTCATATTACTTATTTTTACAAATTTTCTTCTGAAAGTTTGATGATTGCATGTTTTTTTAGTTTGTATTAAGCTGTGTATAGGATCTATATATAGATAAATGAAATGTATTGATGAGATTTTGGTTCGTAATTTTTGATATATATATATATATATAATATAATTTGTATAAAAATTGATCTAATGTACAGTTGAAATGTTTGGATAATTAAAGGGAAATGAAAATGATTAGTGTAAATTTGATAGAAAAATTGAACAGGTATATGGCACACATGAGAGCTTTCTATTCAAGCATGTCATATCATTAGTGAGGTCCAAAAGAATCTAAAGAGTGACTTCAAGTTTGGGCCACGTGAGAAGGAGCCCATTTTCTCAAACAATTTGTCTCTCTACAAAGACAAACAATCATGATCTATCCTATGGTCCCCTCCTCTCTTTTATCTTTTCCTCTCTCTTTTCATGCTCCTTTCTATTTCCTTTCCATCAACAAACTCAAAATTTCCTCTCTTAAATTAGTATGGGCCATACACAAAAGCACCCCTCCATTTTCATTTGTCAGACCACGGAAACAAAACCTTTCTAACCTATCAAACTTCATAAAATCAAAATTATTTAAAGTTTTAATTACACGTTTAGTCATTGTTTTCGTCTAGAAATGTCAAAAATTTTTTTAGTCTTTATTTGATCTTGGTTTATAAAAATTGATCCAATTTTATTTTTTTTGTTAAATTTATTGAAACAGATAAAATATTTTTCATCAAAAATTGATATTAAGATCATGTTAATTACACCAACAAAATAAATCATTTTTGTTAAAACTTCAACTTTGTTGAAAAATCTTTGATCTGTGTCAAGAAATTTAACGATAATGATCAATTACATTATTTTTTCACAAATCATGACAAAATTACATCAATTTTCATAAATTGAGACTAAAAATAACTAAATGACCAACTTGACATTTTTGGATGAAAATAAAAACCAAATGAGTAATTTAATCTTATTCAAAATAGTGTGGCCGATTATGAACTTTAAGCTGAACTCACTTTTACAAAACCGGTTTATGAGGTTTACACTCATTTATATATTATAAACTCGTCGAACATGAAACTAAACATTAATGAGTGATTTGACAGAAGGTGAAACCATAAATTCAACAAATAGAAATTTTCGTTAGAATAAACTCTAACACATAACTCTTTTACTATGTTAAGAAATCAATTTTAAATCTATCTCAACCTTATAAAATTAGTTTAAAAAGTAAATTTTACAACCACTTATATTCTTGCAAACTCGTATTATCTGAGTTTCCTACCATAACTTAAACATATATCATGGGTGTATGTATATTGAATAGGAATGGAATGATGAAATAGTGCAGAAGATGCTTAATTAGCATGCATAAACTAAAGATTGACCAAATTCATTTGATTTCCTCTAATCTAAATCATCTTTTGGTTAGTCAACTGGTTCCACAAACCAATTTTGCTGTCCACCAGTTGGTAAACGATCCCTGCCTTCATTATTCTGGATTGATTCCACAGAGTCATAGTGAAAAACACAGAAAAATTACACGAACAAGGCTGAGAGATTCCAATTTCCACATCAGAGGGCAGAAGCAAAAAAGAACTAGGCACGCTTTCCACCTATGCTTTCTTTCATACAGGTGGTGAGCACAAAGGTGAACCTGAAAAGTATTTTTGCACTTTGCAGAAGCAACAGAATTTTGATGATTAATTGTTTGTCCGAAGATGCTGAAGGACACATGACACTCCCTGCACTTGCCAGGCCAAATGCCCTACGCCAAGTGAAACCATCAGAACAAACAAAAGTGTTTGTCCTGAAATGGACATCTAAGTGCCTTTTTTTTGTTTTGTTCTACACTCTGTGATGCATAGTACCAAGCTATGAACCTTTTTTTCTTTCTTTCACATGAATTCCTTTCCTTAAATTTCCTATTTTCTAAAATTGTGGGACTTTAAGGTTATGCCACCCTCCTATTTTTCCTCCTCTTTGCTAAAAACAGAATGAAAAGTGGAGCATTTAACAGTAACACTAATGCACTTCTCTGAATTTATTCACTTTTAAAAGAGTGGTTCAAATTCCTACCACACTTTCTCCTCTGTTTTTACTTCACTTTACAGCTTAGTTTCATATTCCCCTATGCTTTCATTTCAAGGTTTATAAGCCTCTGTTTCTCAACCTCACTTTCACTTATACCACTCTGTTACGCTTTCTTTAATTTTAATACTCATCTCAATTCTTACTAAACTCCACACTCGTCCTTCATTTTAACAACATGCTTTCTAATATTTTCATTTTATTTAGTTACGTTTTTTTATCTCTCCATGTTGGGTGAAATTGAGATTTTATCAATAACATTTTCTGTTTATGTATCTATTAGATATCTGATCATAACATGTTGAGATGATAGTTTAATTTTTTTTTTCTTTTTTGATGTGTTGAGTTTGAGATTCGAACCCACTACAGATTCCTCCTTACTTTAACATCGAATGCAAATTTTCTATAATATTAATTACGAAATTATTAGCTTGAAAATATTTGTGGACGAAAATGGTTATACAAAATTAGACGGACACTATTAAAAATATCTTTTTTCGAATTATTATAAAGAAAATTCTCTCTAGAAAAATTTTAGTCATTTTCTAAAGCTATATGGGTTGACATTCTTCTTCTCTTTACACCCAATTAGTGGGAAATTGTGTGAATTGATGGTTGAGTTACTTAAACAAGCTTCATCAATAATAAAATATGGAGTTTTATTTTCAGATTTTCTTAATTTTCACGTGCAGTTGCCGTAAGTGGGATTTATTACTTTATTCTTACAGTGTTTGAGAAATTGACAAAAATTAGGTTCATTTCTAAATTAATGTTTTTTAAACTCAATATGTAAATGTGGAAGAATATAACACGCCATATTGAAAGAGAATTTGAATAATCTGATCAAACTGAAGCACAGAATCTTCCTTTTTTGATTTCATCGTTTAGATAATAGTATAAAAATATATGACATTTTGTTTTTTCTTCTTAATTAATTGCTCTATTAAGAAGACAACTATTTTATTTTTGTCAAGATAAAAAAAAAAGAACGATTTGACCAGATAATTGTCTACTTACAAATTGGATTATGCATTACTGCATGCTTAATTTATTGTTCTGGAGGATAAAGGGAATATTAAATTGTCCCTCCTTAATTTAAAACCTTAAAGATATCTAAACAACTACTAATTTCAATGTATACAAAATATTTTATCTAATCATGACACGTTTTTTTTCAATTGTTGATGTATCTAATGGATCTTCTTCAACACAAAGTTGCAACAAATAATTTATATTACATTTTTATTATAACAAATATTTGAAATAGAAAACGAGTGTTTGGAGAAAATTTAAAATGTCTTACTATCTAATCTTAAAAATCCTGAATACCCACATAAGTTATCATTTACATCTAATGCATGATGTAATCACAAATTGGCATTGTTGTTTATTGTACTAATTTTATTATATTTTATCTAAGTCAATTAGTTAACGTGTAAGAATGATTGTAATATTTTTACTGACGAAAAAGTATATTTACAAAATAAGACATGACATACATTCAACAACTCTATTAATTTAGTGAAATTTTGATCTACCTATTTTTTTTTTTTATCTTTATATTAGTTAATTTTAATATTGTTGACAAACATTGAGACTTTTAGTATTAGGGAGATTTCTCTAAATCATCTAAGGCATATATGTGTGCCTATTGGAAACATTTTAGTCCATCCTCATAAATTATGTCCTCCAAGTGATCATCAAATTGCACATTAGAGTGGTAAGATTAAGACATACTTAGAATATTTAAAAAATAAATATGTAAGGTTTACATCATATAGCTCTTTAAGAAACTATTACAAAAAATATATTATATATTTTAGTATCAACTAAAATTACTAACATTTTCTGTCTAAATAATGAGCAAGTAGACAATAATGTTGACATCTCTCAAATTTTGTTGAACAAATTGTACAACTCTTTAACTACACTTTCACATATCTCATTCATTTAGAGGAAATATATTATGATATCAATTGAAATTATCTCTTGTTCCAATAATTAATGCTTAATTAATAATTTGGTTGGTATATTTGTTATTTTTAAAATATATACGGATATTGTGTTAATGTCAAATTTAACAGGAAGGACAAAATTAAACCTTTTCAAAACATAATTGGAGGAATAAATTGAATCAAAAAATAATAAAGAGAACAAAATGAACCAAACTAAAAAATTAAATGACTAAATCAGTAACTATATCCTATTTAATAAAGGGTAAACTTAGAAAAAAATGTCTATACCAAAACATGAATCTTTTTCTTATAATAGTATAAATTGAAAACTTTTGTTGTATATCCAATAGTCTCATCGCTTACGGAGTTGAAGTCAAAGGTAATTTAAATACCTCTTCTGACTTCTGAGTTGTATTTTAAGAATAAAACTGTGACGGAGCTTCAAACTCAAAAGCAAACAATATCTCAGATGTGATGATTGACCCTAATGATGTCACTCAAACTTGAGACCTAAACATTTACGCCGCCATTTGTGGGAACGAAAGCGATTTCCCTTAGTCCTTCATTAGGGAATGAACCATCATTCCCCTTAAATCTCCACTAGGGACTTATATTCGGGTACATCCAATAACTTCACATCGCTTAAAAGTTGGGGTTAAAGGCCGTTTAAATGTCCTTTTCACCTTTTGAAATACCTTCTAAAAATAAAACCGTGATGAAACTCTAAACTCTAAAGCAGACAATATCACATATAGGATGATTGACACGTAATATTTCCAAAGATGATAATAATGTTTAGACAAGGTTAACAAAAATGATTAAATTTAATCAATACCAATGAAACTTAATTAAAAAAACAAATAAAAGGATAAAAGCATATAAAATTACTAATTACACACAAAGTTTAATTCATTTTTATCTAGTTTGTTTCGGAAATTGTATAAAAAATTGATCTGATTAAAAATTGACTGTTTTTAACTTAATTTTCTAACTTTTGTATGATTAAGGTAGTTTATATTTAGGATTGCATTTTAACTTTTAATTTGGAAGGATATATTTCAAACTCTATATTTGTAAATGACTCAAAAAATTTATCTCAAACTATATATATTTTATTTTATTTTTTCTTTCGTATATTTTCCCTTTTAACCTTTTCAAGCTATTTATCTGTCCCTTCTTTCTTCAAAAATTTTGTAAATAGGTAAAAAATAATTTTATATTGTAATTTAAAATATTTAATTTAAACTTAATATAACTATAAATGTAGATTACTTATTTATTAAAAGTAAATTTAATTATATAACATAAAATCTTAAGTTGGTCTTTCAATTTGTGGTAAAACAATTTATTATCTATCAAATTTTAAATTATTTTTTATAATTTCTGGAATTTGAAAAAAAAAACAATTTCTTTAGTCCCTTTCCTTAAAATATAAATAAATATTTCACTTATATGTTTTTTATATGACAAGAATTATTGATTTACATTCTTATGATCCAATACCTATTATTTGTTCAGTATGACAATTAAATTAATTTTTTTTTCTGAGGGAGTAAAACAATTACTTTTAGCTAAATTGTAGGAACATTTTTTTCTTTTGTGTATTTTATCACTCATACCTGACATCAATGTAAATTTGGATTGGGTAAGACTGCTCAGTTTGGAATCCTCGCCAACCATCATCAAAAGTGTGTTTTTTTTTTTTTTTTTAATTTAAGAATCTTATCTTAATCACAACATTTTCTCCCATAATGTTGTTTATTGATGTGGATGGTTTCCTAGTGAAAGTAATAGTAATTAAAACATAAAAGGAAATTGGATACTGGAGTTTCCAGATAAGGAGATGATAACGAGATAAGGTCTGTTTGATACATAATTTTTAGGTCTGAATTTTTCAGAAAGATCGAGAATAAAATCACATTTTATTAATTATTTATATAAATTAACTACTACAAATATAAATATCATATTAAACTTTACAATGGAAGTTTAAAGATACCTACGTGTTGGCTAACTATATCCATCTCAAAAGAACATTTTAAAGTTCATGCAGCTTTACATGTTCATGATGTATGCTCTTCTCATTTCCACTTTTTATTTTTTTTTCAGATATTTCAGATGTAGATAGGTTCATTAGTAGTGGGCATTGGCAAAATACATTTCATGCATAAATACGTGAAAAATATGTTTATTGAGACAGATATTGATTTACAATATTTTTGGTATTTTGATATATATAATTTTTTTTCTTATACATCATAATTAATTTAATCTTTTTACAACTGATCTTTTGTTAAGGTCTGATAGATCGAATCAACCAAAAATAAAATTAAAATATAAAATTAAAATATAAAATTAAAATATAGGTTAAAATATTTTTTTGTCCGTTTAAAAATCTTAAATAAGTTTTAAGATTTTTTTTTTAATCTCAACTAGGTTTATATTTTTGAAAATGTGTAACAATTAGGTTAGTAGAGTGTTAACGATGTTAAGGATGTGTCATGTGTCAGTTCCTCATTTTTTTTAATTTGTTTTTAAATTATTCATGCCACTTAATATTGTGTCACGTGTCAGTAAGGTGACACGTGTAAAGTTATTGTCTGAATCTCAATTTGATCCATATATTTGCTATTTTTATTACATTTCAATCCATTTTTTATTATTTTTAAATATATTTTAAAAAATTCATTTATTATATATCTTTTTTAAAATTATGATATTTAATAGTAATTCAAATAATTTAAAAAAAAAATGCAACCAACATGCCTTTGCTGGTACTAATATAATTTTATTGATTATTTTGAGTTTGGTTATGTTAAAGTTGATAAACAAATTCTATCATCGTGCTTTCGGTTAATACGTTGAGTTGAAAAGCAATTATGCATTATCTACTACAAAAATAATATAGTAGTTTAAAGTCAAAGAATGCTAACCAAGTTCATTGTAATGTCAACATTTTAACTAAAAGGAAACTAGATAATTTCTGAAGGTGCCATTGTTGTTAAAAAGTTCACCTTTTCTTTTACTACCTTATATATGTACTAGGAGAGTTTATAAAAGAGTGGAATAATCTGTGTCGTCTAATCTTTTAGATTCATTATTATTTTTTTATTTATTTAAAAACAATTAAGAATCAATATTGTTAATAATTAAGATAAGTTTGATTATTTTCAATCATTTATTTATGTTCTGTATAAAAAATTAAAAATTAAAAATATATTTAATTTAAATATGTTATTTTAATAATTCAAATCATTGATGAAATTATTTATCTGCACGAAGAAGAATTATTAGAATTTAAGGTTAAATATGATTTTAATTATTAAAATTAGATATTAAATTAAAATTTATCTTTGTTTTAGATTTTAATATAATTTGGTTTTATATTTTAAAAATAAATAAATATAATTTTTTAATATTTCACATTTACAACTTAAATTGTCTATATTATTTAATATATGTTTTGAGTTAAATATCAGTTTAAAATACCATTTAATACATAAAAAATTGACATTGTAAAATTAAAAATATTATATCCATTAAATTTGATAAATAAAATATATCAAATTACAATTTTGTTACCGTATTTAAAGATTAAAAATATATTTAATTATAAAATTTAGATTTAATTAGTTATATGATATACATTTTTATTTAAATGAATGAGTTTGATATTTATTTTTAAGAAAATGAATTGTATTATAACTTTTTTAAAAGTGTCTCGATTAAATTTTTTTCAAATAATAATTATTAACGTCATCATCAATTCATTCGTAATTTTTATATTAAATTTTAATATAAATATTAATATTTAATTTTATAAATTATTTAAAAAAACTACTTTTTAAAATTGAAACTCAATTAATAAAAGAGTATTAAACTTACGGATAAAAACAAAATTGGATATTAAACCTAAAATTTATAACTTCTAGGCATTATTTTGTAACACGTGATCTGTTAGGACAAATTTGCAGAAGATAAGATTGAAAAGATGAGACGTACATAAGTTTTCCGATCACTGTTGTTCTATAATTTGTACATTAATAAGATAAGAAGTGTTCTGCAAAGAAATTAAAATGACAGTACGATAAAAAAAAGGTACTCAAACTGTAATATACACCTTAATGTTAAAAAATGGTGGATGAAGAGTCCCATCACATTATTCCATTCAATAACTCTTAAATGATGCCAAAAAGAGTGTTTGATGAGAGAAAAATTCTAGAAAACAAGTAATCTTTGCTACAAATTTTGTTTCTGCAGTAGTGGATGTGACATGAACGATGCACTTCATGGTTTTCCATTCTTCAGAGTTGTGATTAGCAAGTGACCCTTCAATTCTCAAAGTGTATACAGAACAATAATAATTCAGAGTTCAAACTATTTTCTTATTACCATCTTCGTTTAACTTTCAACGTCACAACCCAAAATACTTTAAAAAATATAGATAAGGTCTCTCGCTAAGAGAGCTTAGTCACCTAATAATTTGTTTAACCAAGAAAGTTTTACAATTGAAGAATGATACTTTGTTTAAATTTAAGATTAGAAAAAGTTTAGCGGAAGAATAAATGAAATAAAAAGTGAGATACTAAAGAATTTAAAGTTAAATGTTATATAAAAAACATTTAGATATAAAAAGCGAAATTCTTTTATCATTTGATATTATGTTTAAAAAGCTTCATATGCTTTTGAAGATAAAGATAGTATTTTTGTTATTTGTACTCAGAGAGTTGTCGTATTATTGCTTGTCTACTTTCTTTTATTTGTTTTGTCATTCACCATTAAATGTTTTAACTTTTGTTTGTAATTCACCATTAAATATTTTAACTTATCTATTACTCACACTTATTCTTCAAAGTTTCATATATACTCAATATGATGGATCAGAAAAAATATTAGTTATATCTCATATCATAAATATTAAAAGGAAAAAGTTATTTAAAATTATTTAACTAATAACTTTTACAAGGATAAAATGATCTAAACAAAAATTAGTTTTTATATTTTTAAAAGAAGAAGAGATTAAATAGTAATAAGAAATAATATTAAATGATAGTAAAAAATATCTTGGTATTAAAATACTAGTGTGTTCATATTAAAATTGAATGGTAATAATTATAAAATATTGTAGTGAATTTTAAGTTTAACTTTATTCTATAAAATTAGTTTCTAATATGAAATTTACATTTATCTGTATAATTGAAATTCACTTATTTTGGTTGATGTAAAGTTAAGATATGTTTGAATTATCTATGATACAACGATACTTTAATTTGAATCATATATCCGTGTTTGATACATATCTATGTCCGATACTTTAAGATATTTTTTTATACTTAGTAATAAATTATCTAATCTTTAAAATTGTAGTACTTTTATGAAAATAATAATTTATAATTTTCTACATTAACAAGTTCAATATATATGATTTTAATTTGGATTCACACAGTAACAATCACATATTTATATTATTTTTAAAAATTATTGTATATTTGTTAATATGCATATATCATATATCGTATTCTATAATTTTCAAACTAAACATATTGGCGTATCAGATATATGTCATTTATCGTATTCTATAATTTTCAAACTAAACATATCTGATACACATATCGTATTTGTACATAGAAAATAAACTTAAACTTGTTTTTGAGTCTGAGAAATAAAAACACACTTAATTGTTCTGGTTTTGTTTCTGACATTGTGAAGATTATTTGACAGCATTAGGGGATTGGAAACTGATGCAGAGGGCTAGTGTTGGCGTGAGTGATGAATGAGGAAAAGTGTTGAGTTAAGCCCCCACCATGGCCTCCACCACCACCACCATTATGTTCACACTTCTCTGCCATTGGCTTGGTGCAACTCATCTGCCTCTGCGATTCGCAAATATGATGCCACACATTATTTAATATACTCATTAAAAACAATACCCTTTTTCATTTTTTCTTTAAAAAGAGCATGACAAGAAACATGATTGGGGACACTGTATTATAAAATGGTTCTGTCCTTTTCTTACTTTGTCCTTATTTTAATACTTTCTTCTCACATCATATATTTCCAAAGTCCTGCAACTGTACTATCATTATTGCCCTATTTACTTCCCATTTTTCTTCGTATAAATACTCATTCTCTTTCTTCCTTTGTCCCAAATAAATAAATCTCAAAACTCATCCTCCTCTCCTCTGTTATACTTTCTCTTCCTCTGCTTTTCTTACTCTGTTTCCGCTCCAACATATATTGTATCTGCCTCTCTTCTAAGTTAGATTCAGTATTGGAGAAATGTATGCTGAAACTGGTCTTCTCTTCCCATATTTGCACAACCTCTCTCAAGAGCTTCACCAGCTTGAGGAGTACTGCAAAACCCAGAAGTACAATGCTCCAATGGTATCTCCTCTTGCTCTCTTCTTCGCTCTGCTCATTCCCCTGTTTTTGCTCTGTTTTTCTGCATTTTGTTTCATTTTATTTCTTCTTTTTTCTCTTATGCAATAAATTTCGAAACTTTGATACTTCTTCCTTACTCCGAATTGCCCCTATTCGTTTCTTCGGAGTAAATGGGGTATCGGAAAATGGGTCACTTTTTATTACAGAATTAAACTCGATTTAAGTTGGTGTCTGAGTCTAAATTTTCACGTAAATGTTTACTTCTCACATTTCAGATTTTTTGCTACGTTTCTTCCTCTTTTAGTATATGATTTGCGGTTCCTTCCTTGATGGGTAATATCAAGCTGAAGAAGGAAAGCTGATAACCAAACATCTTCTAACTTAATACATGCTTATTCATTTTCGTTTTTCTCCTTCTCTTCTTTCTGAACGTTTTCTCTTATTAGTACCTCAAGTGGAAACAACTGTAGTTGGATTCATACGCTGGATCTGAAAAAGCATGAGAAAAGGAGAGAAAATAAAATGGGTATAAAAGGGAAGTATTTTCTCTGTTATAGTTCCGTCTTGTGTAATCTTTCTTCCTACTGTTACAAGTCTGTAGTGTGTGAACTCTCAGTGGGGTTTGTCCTTTTGCGCCGCACTGAGGAGGGAGATTAAAGAAAAAAAAAAGGACTTTTATTCGCTTTACTTCTTTATAGTAAGGAAAAAGGGTAAAGGAATGGAGTTTGTTAATGCTCAACTTAATCATTTCCTCATGGTGTTTGTCGAGCACTACATGTAGTTCTAGAAAGGTTATTTCTATTTCTGCTCCTGTTACATTTAATAAATGGTAAAATTAGGTTGCTTTCATGTGGTGTGGTTTTCTGTTTTGGCACTAAAATTTCAATCAAATTTCGGGTGACAGTGCCTTGCAATCAGAGAAGGAGCACCTTGACTAATCCACCTTCTGGTTTTGTGTCCACTACGGTATAAGGATTTATAATGATATTGCTTGCAGCATAACCTTAAATAATAGTGATGTGTGAATTTATATCTGTTGTTCAATTATTTGTTTTTCACTGGCTTCCTTTATTTATTCTGATTTCAATAATTCACGGGAAGGAAAATAGTGATCCATAGTCTCTACCTGAGTTATAATCAAATGTATTCTGGACAGTGTGTGATTCTAGTTTCACTGTTTCAGCTGTTAAAAGCTGGATTTTCTTTCAAAGCCAGGTTATGGGTTGATGCATGGCTTGGAATTTGAAACCATTTATTGAATTCCAATTTGAAATCCTGAATCTTAGCAGCCATTCTTTTTGTTTGTGAAGGTTCAGCTGAATATGTATTGGCAGATAATGTTTACAGCTTTGCAGTAGGAATATGGTGTTTGTTTGCCACCGTGTGTGGAATTTTATTTGTGTTGAAATTAAAAGAAGAAGCGTAAGAAAATCCTTGCCTTTTTATTCATTTACCGTTTAACCTACAATATATACTATTCTGATATAAGTACTTGAATCAATTTCCTGAACTGGAGAATCTCACATATTTCTTAGACTCTGCTTGAAACTCTTTGAAACCCTTGCCCAACTCTCTTACTGACATATAGCTTTTTCTGTCACCTCACTGTCTCAGATTGATTCTCTCTTTTTTGCTGTTTCTCTCTTTCCTAAAAAAGTTGAGGATAATCCCATCCATAAATCATGTTTTGGTTGGATGACCATGATATGCAATTGGAATCTTTTTCCATTCTAAGAAATTTATATTGTGGTCAGTTGCTTTAAGAATCACTTTACTTGATGGAATCATGCAAATATCATCATGAAACTTTTGGCATCATTGATATGTCAGTAAATCATCTTTGGGCAGCTTCTCAGCATTAGCAAGTTAAATATGATAACTAGTTGGAAACAAGCATCACATGCTCACAACAATTGACTACTGGATATAGATTATGACTAAACATTGAATGTGTTGATGACACATCTTTTTGAGGGTGCAGGGTATGGGAGAAGGAAAGTGTAAATCATTGTAACCCATACCGTGTCTGGAATTGACATATTGTGATGTGTCCTTTCCTCTCTTTTTTCTTTTGTTGCATTACAGTTATTGCTTTTGGTACAATACTATTATTTCATATTTGTCTGTAATAGTTAACAGTCTGTGCTATTTTTTTGTTCTAAAGCTGTATTCTGCTTTCACTTGTTAGTTGTTGCATTCTGGTTATACATTATGTTATTATCAAGTCCAATAGTTTCATATAGCTTAAAAATAAAGTTAAAGTTAATTTCATTTGTATAGCTCTTTTCCTTTTCTTAATTACTTTATAATTTAGTTCCCCATGTGTTTGATGCAGGATGAGCTTGTTCAGTGTTCTGCCATGTCAGAGTATGATTTGGCAGCAGAGGGAGATCTGTTCAAAGCTCCTGAACCTATTATTGAAGAGCCAATCATGGACCTGGATCCCATGACCATCTCAATGATGTCTTGTGGGGAAGATGTTTCCTCTCAGGGACTAAAATCCACTGATATTGATATTCTTCAGAATGATCAATTTCTGAGTGAGGTATTCTATGAATGCAAAAAGGATCTCTTAGAAAAGGCTGCAATAGAGTCACCACTCTCTGAGATTCTGGAAATCAAGGTTCCTCTTCTGAACATTGATGAAAACTCAATTCAAGAAAACAAGTCACTTCCTGACATGCAGTTGGGAAAGAGTGTCAGTTCAGGAAGTTTAAGCTCAATGGAATGGATTCGTGGAGCTGCAATGAAGCCTGCTTTCATTGATATCCCTGCAATGGATTTCAATGCAGTTTATGGCATGCGAAGATCGTTTAGTGAAGGAGATATAAAGGTTTAACTTAACCTCTTTTGTATATACAGTTTTGCTGGAATCTATCACATGTCTAAAAAATTCATAATCTGCTTCTGTGATCAGAAATTAAAAGTCTGTTACAGAAATACACCGAAATTCTTGTGGTGCCTTTTGCCATGTATATCATGTTATCCATATGATTAACTTGCTTCTGGATATTCTGTAAGTGCTGCTACCTTGAGAACCTGCAGTGTAATTAAATATCTGTCACTTAATTTGCCCTTAACTCGTGTCTTTCCAAACACCTAAAATGAGTTACTGTATCCAGCAAATTATGCTTCCTTGTGCAGAATGACAAACAATTTCTGTTTTAAATTTATTTGTCGTGAATAAACTCACCAAGATCTAGTGATTTACTCAACTATTGTGACAGACTCTGGGTAACGGAAACATGAACATTGTTCAATCACCCGTTGAGAGGCCCTTTCTCATCTGCAACTGCACCAGTGAGGAACGCTTCCAAAAGCTCTCCAGGTACAGGAATAAGAGGACAAAGAGGAACTTTGGGAGGAAAATCAAGGTAATCATATAGGTTCACCACGCTGTTCTCAAGGTTTTCTAGATTTTGTTTTATTCAATTCAATGCATATCTCATGGATGAATAGTTTCTCTTATAAAAATGTTCATCACCTCAACTGTTGAAGCTTTGAACTGTGTTGTTATTTTTTGCTATTTTTGTACTTAGTGTGCGTTTGCAAATCCTTGTCAGTTTTGCTTAAAAAAGTAGAAGCTAGAAGTAGCTGCTTCTCAATTAGCATGAAAAATCACATCTCAACATGCTGACAATCCTTGATATGCTATTAAGTTGTTAAGTTTGGCATCAAGATTGGTTTTCTTTGGCAACCAAGTTTTATTTTGATCGATGTTATTTTGTATCCAGATGTATACTTTATACTGATCTTATCTTTAGTTGATGTGGAACTTCTAACATCTTGTATCCAAATATATATTTTAAATTGACCTTATTTCTAGTTTACATGGGATTTCCAACATTTTTAACCAAAAGCGGATTTTCATGTGAGATGATGATATTCTTGTTTTGTCCAGTATGCATGCAGGAAGGCTCTTGCTGACAGTCAACCAAGAATCCGTGGAAGATTTGCAAGAAGTGAAGAATGTGAGAGCAAGAGGGAATGAATGAATGACTTAATAACTGATATAGTAGTAGGAAGAAGGTAGAGTGAAGTAGCTATATCTGATCAAACTCAGAAGTAGTAATTATGTGATTAGAGCTTATTGTATGTTTGAGCAGATATTTGCTGAATAAAGCAGACCCCAAACTTCTTAGGGTAGTTCATCTCTTTATCTATTCTATCATCGTCTCTGTACACGGGAATTACCTTCCACATATGTAAATAGGTTTGTTCAATAATGGAAAGAAAAAGAAAATATGTTGTACTGTGTTCATATACATATATATATATATATATATATATATATATATATATATATATATATATATATATATAACCAAATGACAAGGTAAGATCAATAATTTCGTTCTCTAAAATTTTCATGTTTAACCCATCAAATATAATTGATTTCCTCCTCCAATTTAGGGTATCAATGAGATTATTATTTCATCAATCATTAGATATTTAATATATGGAATGGTAAGCTTTCATGTTATTTCATTAAATTCCTATTTGTCACATCTTACTTTATTGTATTAATTATTAGATAGTAGTGACATATTAGATTGAAGATGCCATGAACATCATGCTATCTACATATGCTACAATGATAAAACATGAAAGATCTGTTCGTGTAGGTATCAAATTGCAAATTCATTTAGAAATATGTCAGATGCCAAGTCGAGGAACAAAACTTGATTGCACGAACTTTGTAGGACAAAACAATGTCGTTTTGAAAATTTAAAACATAAATGTAATCTTTGTGCGACACGTGAAAAGTGATTCACCTTTGCATATTGTGGGCTAAAAGCAAGATAGACCATGAATGATGTGGACAGGTGGATCATTGCATATACATGTTTATGGTATGTCACTGTCACTTTTTTTTTTCTTCTTTTGTGAAAATAATAGACTTCAATTCTATTACTCAATATTAGGACAAGAATAGAGGCCATTCAAATCAACTTGGAAAATAGTGTATAATTTCAGTAGAAAAGTGTTAAAAGGAAGATATATATGGTGAAAATGTGATGGTGCCTAGATTTTAGTACAAGATTTTACAGGTTTTGCTGTTATCAACACTCTTTTCTTCATCCGTAGTGTTGTCTTGTCTAAAGTGTTAGAATTAGTAAGCACGAAAATTTAAACCAGGAAAGAGTGTGTCTAAGCTCTTGTTTGGAGAATTGAAGCCACATATTTGAGTAGAAAGTGGGTGTTTGTATTAAGAGAAGGGAAGTAATTTAGAAGTGAGGTTTGTGATTTGAAGTGAAGTTTACTAAAGTGAGGTGAACCCCACCTATTTTGTATCACTTCCAATTTATAGAAGGAACTGTAGCAAATTACCAAAAACTGTAGCAAACACAATCAAGGAGAGAATTAGGAAGATATGATGATTTAGAAGACATACTTTAGGTTATGGTATTCGTGCTGACTCCAATTAGGAGATATAATGTGTTCACCAAGAGGTTAAGTACTTAGATGATGATTCAGAAGAACATTGTGTGGAATGAATTTAAAAAACTATATTAAAAATTTATCAAAAACTTCAAAATAAAACCCACTTAAATTGTGAATTACATAATAATACACGATATTTTTTTTTTCAAATACCTAAATGTACTCTTATGATAAAGTACTCACACATGTAAAGATTTGTAAATTTATTAGCATCCATAAAAAAAATTAAAATATACTAACTAAGTTAAATATAATATATGATCAAAATTTACGGTGTAAGACCCATTAAAATCCTGTTTATGTAATTATGTCCTAAAGTAAAGGGCTGCCCTTGTGTTTGGGCCTAGGGCTGGCCCAAGTGATAAAACTGAACCCTAAGCTGCCCTAACGCACTACCATCACTCTTCACAGATCAGCCGTCACCCTTCTACTCCGTGAGAGAGAGCTCTGCTAGGGTTTAGCTGCTTTCCGCATCCAGTGGGCTCGAATCAGTTCGTCACTTCTCGTAAGTTCATTCCAACCCTGCTCGTACTTCTTCTAGTGTTTCTTCACGTTTGTTTTAGCTAAGAATCCGTAGTGAGCCTATCTTGTAATCTGCCCCGTTGTTTGTTTCATTTCCTAAGCATGACCTAGAGTTGTGGTGCCGTGGTTACCGTTGAGTCCTATACTAGCATATTCCAGGTAAGGGAAGCTAGAACCTTTTCGTGTGGTGTGTTTTGGCTTGTATTGGTGTGGTTTGCGAATTCTTTGAGATTGTGAATTGCTATGAATGTCTGGACTGGCTGGAATCTCTGTTGGGTGCGTGTATGCGTTGTGCAGGTGCGAGCAGTGGCAGACACTGATAGACTCGCCCAGGCGAGATGTGCAGAGGCTCGCCCAGAGCTTTCTGCGCGAGTGGTCGCTCAGGCGACCAGGGTGTGTTTTTGAGCGAGCACACAACTCACCCAGGCGAGAGGGGTCTCGCCTAAGCGAGATCCCGTGCTGCTTTCCTGTTCCTGTTTGAGCCCTTGCCTAGGCGGAGGGGGACTCGCCTGAGCGAGACTGTCTCGCCTGAGCGAGACCCCTCAGCCTGAGCGAGGTGCTGGGCGAGACAGTGCTGTGTTTGGATGATTGGTTTATTTCTGGATGATCTGTTTGGTTGGGTATGAATGTTATGATGAGGGACATGTATATAATGAAGTATGATGTATACGTAGCATGATTCATGAATTTTAAATGATGGGTTTGGTATGAGTAGTGACATGTGAACTAAATGAGATTGGTGTTATTAAAGTGGCATGATAATGAGTAGACATGTCAAAGTGGGCCAACCCGACTCACACGGGTTGGCTCACCACGAGCCGGGTTGAAAATGAGTGAACCCAACCCGGCTCACTTTCTGGTGAGCCAGAAATTCTGTAACCCGGCTCAACCCA
>Ga0214542_1003753_pt1 | contig 30591 bp, 30 predicted proteins | sample CNSS1metaG_FD_160096 | JGI IMG/M metagenome (GOLD analysis project Ga0214542, IMG submission 160096) | Root nodule microbial communities from cowpea collected in UCLA plant growth center, Los Angeles, California, USA - CNSS1 | ecosystem: Host-associated > Plants > Roots > Nodule | place: USA...
TGGCGGACTTGGCGTCGCCTTTGATGATGGCCTGCTGAGGAATATCGATTTCCTTCAACCGCTTCGCGTCGATCAGCAAGTGCTGCGGCGCCAAGCCCAGCGCCCGGACCGCACGCTGCATAGCCTGAATGCCCGCCCAATAGATGTTGATCGCGTCGATCTCCTCGACCTCGACGAACGCCACAGACCAACACTCCGCCTTTTCCTTGATCTCCTTCGCGAGTTCTTCGCGAGCCGCGGCGTCGAGTTTTTTCGAGTCGTCAATTCCGACGATCCGCGTGCCGGGTTTCAGGATCACGGCGCCAGCGGAGACCGGCCCGGCGAGAGGGCTCATTCCGGCCTCATCCACGCCTGCCACGGCATAGAGGCCGCTTTCCCAGAGCGAGGTCTCGAAGCGGAGCATCTTGCGGAGGCGCTGCCCCTCGGACCGATTTTCGAAGCGACGTTTATCGATTGCATCGAGGATGGCACGCGCTCCCGCACGGCTGTCGGCCCGCAATATCTGCTCGACGCTGGCCTCCAGCGGCCTTTTCTCGATGACATAGCGCTGACGCAATACATCGAGTGAGTACTGGGACATTACGGCCTTCGTGAAGATTGACTGTGGGGGGAGCATGTCAGTGAACTTTATGGCGATTGTCTGAAGTAGCTATACCGTGTCACCGACCGCGCAACGCCCTCTCAGAAGGAACCCGGCCAGCTCTCCCGCGCGGGTTCGGCCTCCATTTCCTCCCTATATTGTCGCTCGCCGGCTCGGTAGAAGGACCCGTGCACAAGTCGGCGTCCCGAGTAGATCGGGACCGGCATGGCCGCACAGTCCGGGGCTATCAAGCCGCTCCTCCCCCTTGGCGGCTTTTTCTTCGCTCAGTTGCTACCTCAAGACGCGTTTGCTCTTGCCCGTTCGCGCGCTTCGCGCCGACGTTCACGTCTTTCGCGCCGTTGCTTGGCACGATCGGCGGGCTGCCGCAGCGGAGGAACAGGCGCCGGCGAGGTCGCACTCGTCTCCAGAACTGGAGGCGCCTCGGCCCTTTCCAGGGCCGTTGGCCGCGCTTCCATCAATTCGAGCAACGCCCGTCCTTTGGACGTGATCTTCCATCCTCCGCTTATCCGTTCGACCAGTCCTTGTGAGAAGATGTCGAGGTCGGGCACTCTGGCCGCGAGGCGCCTGGTCCGGTCCGCCCAGTCGCGGCCACTCGTCGCCAGGATGGCCATATCCCTCTTGAGGTCCTCCATCACGGCAAAGCCGTCCGGATAGGCTACCAAAATCTTCAGGACGGTGACCTGGAAGTTCACGCCGGCCCCCGCGATCAGCGCCACATTGTCGGCGCATGCGAGAGGGCGTCGCAACCAACCTGTTTGAGACCCTCGGGAGAAATCTCGCCTCTCGTCGCAGCCTCTAGGATTTTCGACGCGACGTGGGTACGTGCCCCGATCTCGCGGTGCGAGACGCTTTCACAGACTTCATCGAGAACCGCGCGCAAAAGCGCGGTGGTTGCCGTGTCGAACATAAGATGCCCCCCTAAGGGAAAATCTAATCCTAGCGCGGTTTCGCTCGCTTGGGGATTCAAGCATGTTAAACTATGCGGACGGTGCACTGCACCCATAGCTGCGTCTGGCCCCCAATGGATCGCCTCTCTGGCCGAAGCCCCCAAAACCGAGCTGATTAGGCTGAAAGACTACGCTGCCCAAACACTCTCCCCAAACACTCTCCCCAGCGCAAACTTCCGCAGTGGCGCGGCCTGCAGCGCGCAAAGTGTCCCCTCTCATTGTAAATCGCGAAGTCGACGGCTCTATGCGCCGTTGGTTCGGCCTCGCGGCTGTCGCCTTTCTGCCGGTCTGCGCGATAGTCTCACGCGACCTCGTCGAGATGGGATTTACCATCCGCCGGAGCCTGCGCGGATGACGAAGGAGTGACCGTCTGGCGTGACCGGTGCTTCACGATAGACTAGGCCAACTTTCGCTGCGGTTTTGTAGCCGGCTTCTTGGCCGCGCCCTCCTTCGCCGGTTTCTTGCCTGCGATCGGCATCAACATTTCCTTCTGCCCAGCCGCTGCCTTGCGCGGCTTCTTGGCCGTCTTCTTCGGAGCCTCTGTCGGACCCGTCGCGTCTCGTCCGATGCTCTTGCGCAGCGCGTCCATCAGGTCCACGACGTTCTCACCTCGAGGACGCTCTTTCGCTCTAATGGGTTTGCCGGCGCGCTTCTGATTGATGAGCTCGATGAGAGCGGTTTCGTACTGGTCTTCGAACTTGTCCGGCTCGAAATGGCCCGCCTTCTGATTGACGATGTGTTTGGCGAGATCAAGCATGTCCTTTGTAACTTTGACATCCTGAATGTCGTCGAAATACTCGTCCGCGGAACGGACTTCGTAGGGGTAGCGCAACAGCGTGCCCATCAGCCCCTTGTCGAGAGGCTCCAGCGCGATGATGTGCTCGCGATTGGTTAGCACCACGCGGCCGATCGCGACCTTGTTCATTTCGCGGATGGTTTCGCGTATGACGGCGAAGGCATCGTGCCCGACTTTACCGTCGGGACGCAGGTAATAGGGGCGAATGAGATATCGCGGATCGATCTCGCTGCGGTCGACGAACTCGTCGATCTCGATGGTTCGCGTCGATTCCAGCGCGACGTTCTCAAGCTCCTCCTTGGTGACCTCGATGAAGGTGTCGGTATCGACCTTGTAGCCTTTGACGATGTCCTCGTTGTCGACCTCCTCGCCGGTGTCGGCGTCGACCTTTGCGTACTTGATCCGATGGCCGGTCTTTCGGTTCAGCTGGTTGAACGAGACCTTTTCGGATTCCGAGGTGGCCGGATACAGAGCAACCGGACAGGTGACGAGGGAGAGACGCAGGAAGCCTTTCCAGTTGGCGCGCGGGGCCATCGCGGGGGAACTCCATTACTGATGCCGGATTCAAGACGAACGGCCCACCTTGGTTCCGACATCGCGACCCGTCCGATAGGAGGATTTTTCTCACCAGCTGCCCTAGTCGGACTCGACATTTGTTCTTGTTATGTTCTAATTCGTGCATGACCGACCGACCCGCGAGCTGGCGCATGCCGACCCCGTCGTCAAAGGCGCTGATGGACGCCACGAAGAAGCGAGCCGAGAAGCTCCAGGCCAAGGGCAAGGCAGTGGATTTCAAGGAATTGCTGCGGATGGAGCCGGACGGCGGCACCGATCGTGCGCAACGGCGCCGAAGGCCGCGAACTCGCTACGGCGCGATGGGGAATGCCATCTGCCTTGTAGTCCGGAAAAACCCCCGGCATCGGCGCCAGGTTGCCAACGTAGCGGTTCACGACGCGGAACAGCGCACTAATGGCAGCCTGGTTTGTCGTGATCGAATAAAGATTGCACATCAGTCAGGATTCGGTTCGAGGGTGGCGCGGCTGCCACGTTAACTGTAGCAGAGTCGCGGATGGACGCCGGCCCGCCTTGGCGCATTTGCGGCAACGCGACCAATATCCGCAACATGAAGAGCAAGCACTGGACGCGATGGCTTGGGACCGAAAATCGCTGCTTGGTGCCGTTTAATTCCTTCAGCGAGTTCGACAAGGCCGAGGGAGGTGATATCTGGTTCGCGCTCGATGAGACCCGTCCCCTCGCCTGCTTCGCCGGCATCTGGACCAACTGGACGTCCGTCCGGAAGGTCAAGGAGGGCGAGACGACCAACGACCTCTTTGCGTTCCTCACTACGGAGCCGAACGCCGAGGTCGGCGCCATCCACCCGAAGGCGATGCCGGTGATCCTGACGACGCCGGACGACGTCGAGGCCTGGCTGATGGCCCCTCCGGACGAGGCCCTGAAGCTGCAGCGGCCGCTTGCCGACGGAGCGCTCCAGATCGTCGCCCGCGGCGTCAAGGAAGACCAAGCAGGATCCACATTGTGACCGCCGAGACAGACTACCAAACTGCGCCACCATGCATCGATACGTGGCCGAAGCGCGCTCGACAACTCCAAGCGCCACCACACGACACTGATCAAACACGTAGGTATTCTCGCCGGCCCACTCGCAAAAACAATATGCGCGCCTTTGCGGGCTCCAAACAAATCGCGTCAGTTCTCAGGCCTGGCAGTCGAGAATATTGCGGTCAATTCCGGCCACTTCGCTGAATTTACTCTTAAGATGGCCAACCAGTCCCGGTCCTTTGACGATGACACCTATTTCAGCCCCGCGTGGCTTCCATGGATTGGAGGTTGTCGCGAGCCAGTTGAAGCTCGTGATCAACAAAGCGTCATCGTCCCAGGTCATGAATTTTCCGTGGACCTGATCGACGGCAAAAAGCTCTATGCCTACTTCGGAAAGCGCGGCCGCAGTACGGTCACGCTCTTCTTGTGAAACGCTTTTAGCGAGCTTGTTATGGATGAGCGTTACCGCGACCTTATTCCTGTCGGTCGCACGCATCGGCACGAAAACCGAGGTTTCGCCGGCCGGCCCCAGCAGATCGCACACGGCGACGATACTTGAGGCAGCGCCATCACGGGCTTCGCGAACCGCCGCGAGATGCTCATGATCTCTCAGCACCGCCACACGATGCGGCCCATCGCTCCGTGCGTTAGTCCGGCGACATTCGTTGCGAAGCTCAGAAAGGCGATAGACGTCCTTTGTCCACTTGCCCGATGACGGAATCCGGAGAAACGCCAGTGCTGACGCCAGCGTGGCCACGACGTGCGGCTCCCGCAGCCTGATCGACACTTCAACGGATTTGTAAAGCGAAGAAAGCCAATTGCACGAGCCGACGTAAGCTTCATAGGATCCGTGAAGTCCCGAATCCGCGAGCACGATCTTGGCATGAGATCCGGTCTCGGTCTCGGCGAAGCGCAGATATGATTTCGTATGCGGAGACAACTTGTCGAACATCGCCTTCGCTTCTCGAAAATCTTTCAGCGCGGCCTCGTTCAGCTCCTCGTTTCGTTGACCCCATAGGAGGTCAACTCTCACCTTGCGCTTCGCCGCGGCCTCGAGATCAGGCATCAGACGGCGCACGGCTTCCGGTCCTACAAAGCAGGTATGGATCACCACGAATGATTTCGCATCCGACAGCACCCGCTTCAGCTCCGACAGATGAGCAGGCCCGCCGACGACAAGATCCTCCGCTGTCACCTCGGCATAGCTATAGCCGTCCTCTGTTTCCAGGCGGGTATCGGCAAGAGCAATCACTTCTCCAGCAGCTTCATCGTCGCCCGCATCAGGCGCGACGGTTACGGCATCCACGATCGCCTGACGAAATTCGGGAGAGGTGTATTGCGGCAGTCCCTCGACTTGGGCTCCGGAGATCTGCACCGATGCGAAGAGACGCTGAGCCGTGATCCTGTGATCGACCCACTCCTCGAAGGTCTCGTCCTCCTTCATGTACAACCGGTCGACACTGCCTGTCGGCGACATGGTCAATTTGAAAACCCTCGGTCTCAGAACAAAAGCATTCTCGGGAAGCTTGTCCTTGTGGATGAGGGTAAGATCCTCGGGCTGGAAAAAGCTCATGGTAATCCGCTCCATGCACAAGGTATCGCGCCTGCGCAGGTTACGGGTATCTTCCGGCAGCTTCTTGAGCGCCGCTGCTTTCTTGCCGCCTGCCGTCGCCTCAAACGCGACACGGCCGGAGCTCGTGTGAATGTCGACCCATCCGACGCCGATCAGCTCGATCAAGCATTCGACAACAAGCCGGAGCGGGACGCCGGAGAGTTCAGCAAGCTCCACGGAAGTTGCCCGTTCCTGGGCGAGCTTCCACAAGACCATGTGCTCGAATGCGCTCCAAGTGCGGCCCTGCTTGACGATATAATCCGCCCGAACCTTGTAGATCGGAATATAGACTGTCATCCGGGTCGTCACTTGGTAGCTCCTCCGAAGTCCTTCGGCTCTATCCGCTTCACTCGGCCGCGCTTCTCCTCCGCGATCAACCACCGCATCAATCTGGTGATGTGAGCAAGCTCGTCCTCCTCCTTCGGCTCGGAAGAGACATCCACCCGGCTCGCCAGAAAATTCCAGCTGCCCACCAGGACAAGTTTCTGCCTTGCCCGGCTTAGCAGAACATTGAAACGACGCCGGTCGGCGAGGAAGCCCAAGCCCTTGCCGACCTTCTCGTCATTGTTGCGCACGAGCGAGGCAACCACGACGTCCGCTTCACTTCCCTGAAATTCGTCCACCGTTGCGCCCATACGCTTCGCAGGGCGGATGTCCAGTTCAGGATGGAGCAGGTTTTTCAGCTTTCCTGAAGATGTCTTGTCGGAAACCGCCGACACAATGTCGCGAACCTGTGCGCGGTAGGGCGACAAGATCTGAATATGGCAATCCTGTCCCACCTTGGGAACAAACTGCGTCAATACCTGAAGAACAGCATCGATCTCCGCGGGGTTGGTATATCGACGCTTGCCGTCGGCTCCACCCACCTCGCCCGTCGCGTGCTTGACCTCCTGCATCCAGGGCAAGTCGACGAAGACAATACGCTGCTCTGGCATCCATCCATTGGCCACGATGTCAAACGGCGGACCTTCGCTCTCAAATCGCGCGATAGCATCTTCATGCGTCCGCAGCCTCTCGTGATAGAAGCAATGCGAGATCATATCGCAAATGTCTGGATGCATGCGATGCTGCAATTCGAGCTGCATGGCAATCGGCGCTTCCGCGACCACGCTTCTCTGGCAGCGTCGAAACATTTCCGCAAAGAACTGCACCATGTCGAGCCAGACGGTGCAGCTCTCGGTGAACCTCTGCTGATCCTCATCGTCCAAGCCGACATACTCTCGGCCAACTAGGCCGGGAGCAAATCCAGCGCCGTTCTTCCACGCGTTCAGAATGCGAGGAGGCTCGCGGAATAGGCCCTCGAGCGCTGCGAAATTGAAAGGTGGAAGCTGCTCCTGGTCACCGATCAACAGCACCCGGTAGCTCGCCTGAAGCGCGAGCGCGAGGTCGAACCCGTGCGCCTTTCCGGCTTCTTCCACAATCGACCAATCAAAGCGCCGGTTGTCCTCCAGCAACTGCGCCAGCTCTCCCGAGTTCGACGTCGCGAATACGACGTTGGCCGCTTGGCGAACCAAGGATTCTAGACTGCGTATATCTCGGGTTGCCGGCTTACCTTGTTCCAGATCCGCCGCGATTGATCTTGCCCGCTCCTGGATGTGGCCGGGGGCGGACGCCGCCAGCGGGCTGTCGGAGATCGCTTTGGCCAAACGAGCCGTGGTGCGGGAGACATAGTCCGTGTCTGCCTTGTCGTCCAGACGGACGACAATTGGACGCGTGGTCTGCGGCAAGGTAGCGATGCGCTCGGCAAGCTTGCGCCGAACATGCCGGACCGCTTCATGTGAATGTGCGGTGATCAGTGCCTGCGTCGATACATCGACTTCGAGCAAGCGGGTGGTCAATGTCTCGAGAAGCCGTGTTTTACCGGTTCCCGGCGGCCCCTGGAGCGCGAACAGCGGCTGCGTCTTCCAGATTCTATTAAGCGCGAGTTGCTTTGACGCATCCATGCTCTCGATCGCATCGCTGCTACCGGGGCTATCGGTCGTGTCCCGCCGCGCTCGATCGGGATCGGAGATCGCGGTCAGCAGACCGGCATGACTTCGCATGCTATCGATCGCCCGCTGACGCCGCTTGAGCTGGGCGATCGTTCCGCCGAGCCCCGACGGCATCAGGTACATCCTGGAATCCAGCGTCGGAGCCGGAAGGCCGGCATCTTCGTGATAAAAGCGGTACCTGATCCCGCCGGGATGAAAAATCATGCGGTCGAAGCGCCAGCGGATGTTGGTCTCCTGTTCACCGCGCCCCAAAACGCCTTCATAGCCCAGCGTAAAATCCGACTCCTCCGCAAGAGGCAGAGAGACAGCATCGCGCGTGAAAAAATCTCTCATCTGTTCTGCTGAACGAGAGAGCTTCAGATTCAACGCGAGCTCATCGCGCTGTCCGTCAAGAACCGGCGTCACCTCGACGACCGCGCCTTCCGTCTGCTCTTCCACATCGACGACGCGAACCGGCCAGATCTGGGCCGCCGTCAGCAACGCATCCAGTTGGTTCGTGATCCGGAAGAACTCCAGAACCTGATACTGAGCATCGTCCAACTCGGTCGTGGTCGACTCAAACGGGAAGACGGCATCCCAGGCCGCGCCGATGTTGCGCGCCCGGTTCAGGTCTCGTGCAAGCTTCGGGGCCGACCGCACCTCAATCTTGCGCCCGTCAAGCAAAGCCACTTTTTCCGTTGGATCCAGTGAAGGCGGGTCGGCGGACTGGCAAAATCCGACGTCCCAGGTCGGGTTATCCCTCTCCCATCGCTGTACACGGTACTGAAGCAGGCGACCGTTGAGCACATAATGCTGAAAGGGCGTCTGGCGGACAAGGACTTGCAAGTCTCCGGTCAAGTCTCGTTGGATAAAGTCAAGCTGCGCATCAACGTCTGCGACTCGAATGGCGCCCTTGGCCGCGTTCGCTGTTATGTCCAGCGATGGCTTCCGAAAGCCGGGAGCCAGATCCGAGATTGAAGCCGACGTACAAGGGTTTACCGATGACGATCGTTCGATTGCGTACTGAGGCATGTGCCTCCGAAAGCCCCTGTAGGATGGTGGCACTGTCGGTAAATCGCCGCTCGGGATCAGGCTCGAGCAGACCAAGAATGAGAGCTCGCTCTGGAGGACCGAGATAAGCAAGGTTCAAAACAACTTCGCGTAGCCTTTCGACCGTCTTGGTTCCTCTACCGGAAGGCTCGAACCCAAAAATCTCCGTGCAGAGCACACCGAAATCAAACCAATCGGTCGCGAATGAATAGCGCGCATCCGATTTCTCGAGCTCCGGCGCCCGCAACCGATCGACCTTGCTCGAGCCATCGCGTCCGATCGGCGACGCTGAGGTGACACGAAGTGACCACTCGAAGCCGCTTAGGCGAAAATCACAGTCGCCGCGGTCGTCACTGAATACCGCGGCCGGCGATATGGCTCGGTGAATAGTACCTTCCTCGTGCAACATGCTCACCGCAGTTGCGATACGGCGCAGTCCCTCCCAAACCTTTCGGCGACGCGCCGGCGTTGAGACGTCCCTTAGCCAAGGCCGGCGTCCTCGATCTGCGAGCATCTGCGCAAGCGGCTGGCGGTCGCCAGCATCGAGGACGACGAAGAATCTCTTCTCTTCAATGCCGAGGTCCCGCAGCTGAACGAAATACTGTCCCGCTCTGGGATATCCTCCGAGGCGCAGAAGGCTTCGGATTTCGTGGTTCCAGAGCGCCCTTAGATCGGCAGACTCGCCGGTCCGTGCCCATGTGCGCGCGAATAAGAACATGCCGGCATCGCTCACCTCGTAAAGAAACGGAAAACGGCCAGTCCTGTCGCCGCGAATAATCGTGCGAACGATCCGGTACTTGTCGCCAAGATATTGTGGAGAGCTCACGAATCGGACCCTATAAACGATAAGTTGTATAACAATAGAAGCATATGTCGGCGGGAAACAATCGCCGATGGTTATTTCCACGATTTATCCAAGCGGGAATGGACTTTCTCGATGACCAAGGACCACGGACCGAAGCCGGACGACATCGACCCGTACGAGCGGCAATTTCTTCCACCTGACGGGAACTTCGAAAACCTTGTTAGCAACTGGGGGCGCTTAAATTCCCGGCTTACGATATTCCTGGGCGCCGGGGCATCGGTCGGCGCCAAGAACCGAGCAGGTCAGCTCTTGCCTTCTGCACTGCGGCTGCGGGATGAGATCTGGCTGGAGTTCATGTGCAACGATGAAGAGAGGCGAGCGTTTGGACCAAAAACGCTGGGGATGATGACCCTCGAGCATGCTGCGGCCTTGGCCGAAGCGCGGGCCGGACGGGGGGCCATAGAGGAATATCTGACGGCGCGATTCGACTGCATCCGACCTCTTTGGCAACACGCTGTGCTTCCCTTTCTCGGACCGAAGGCGCTCTTCACTACGAATTATGATGAGCTCATCGAAAAGGGCTGGCGCCTTCAGATCGGGCGACCAAAAACGGAAGAGATATTCCTAAGGCACAATGCAGCGCACCTGGATTCTCCGGCTCCCAGAATGTCCTTGTTCAAACCGCACGGGACAATGGAGCTAGCAGCGCGCCAAATTGGGCACGGAGGACTTGTCATTACAATGTTCGATTACTTTCGCATGATTGGCGATTACAAAGGTATGATCGAACGGTTCCTTTCTGACTTCAACCAGAGCTGTGTGCTGTTTATCGGATACGCTTTCATGGATATGGACATCGGAGCCGAGCTTTTTCGTCTTAGACAGGATAGAAAGATTCCCTGGTACGCCGTGTTCCCTCGGGACGATGCCGACGTTCGGAGGATGTACGAGCAGAAGTTTGGCATCCTGCAGATCAACCGGCGCTCACTGGACTTCCTTGTAGAGCTCGATGATCGAGTTGACTTCATTGCAGACAAGAAGTGGAAGTTTGATCAATTATCGGATCTTAGAGGAGCCGGCTTGATCCAATAAGTGGTGTGGGGGGCTGCAGCGATAAGTATTCGTACGTGCACGTATCGCCCGCGAGTTGGTTAATGGGCTGCGGGCGCCTGTGTATACTGAACTTGAGCGAAGGCCACCGGCGGTATTGAGGCCGTAGGGACGCGATTTTTGTTTGTGTCATCTTACGCATCTCTTACGTTCATGCTGCGGCGCTTTGTCGACATCGACTTAAGATAGGCTCCTGCGATGGCCAAATCTGTTTCCCTTCCAAATGGACGGTTCTGGAAGGCGCAAACTGTCGCTCTCGATCACTTCAAGAACATGCTCAGACGCTATGCCGACGAGCAAACTGTCGAAGACTATCTTGATCACGATGATCTTGTCGCTCTTCTCGAGCGTTACGATGCCGTCATCATCGACGGACCGACAAAGATTGGGCATGGAATAGACTATTTTTTCCGGCGCCAAAATGCCGGCGAAGGCTTTTCAACGCCTGGCTTTTGGGTGCGTCGGGTCGACGGCAGCGAAACGGACTTTAGTTACATCCAGGCCGTAAAGGGGCAACCGAAGTCGAATGCGCAGGAGTTCTACGATGCCTGCCGTGCCGCCGTGGCGGCCGATCTCCTCGCGGCGAAGAAACATCATTTCACCGCTTTCGCGGATAGTACCGGCCGCGTCCCTTGCGACCTCACCGGCGAGTTGCTTGGCTTCCATGACGCCCATCTCGATCATGCTTATCCGACTTTTGGGCAATTAGTCATAACATTCCGCGCCGCGCGTGGTTGGCAGCATGGCGCGCCAAAGGGAACGCTGACCTTGCCGGCAGACGCACAGACTACCACGACCTTTGTCGACAGCGCCGTCGCGGAGGCCTTCCGGCTATTTCATCACGGCGCAGCGACGCTCCGGATCGTTGCACGACACCGAAACCTTTCGATGTCAGCGGGTCAGCGGCGACCGAAAGTGAAGTTGCCGGTACAGATTTAGGATGAGGTGCCCGCGCAATAGACTTATCGGAGAAAGACGCTGGCTACTCGGTCACGTTTGCGATCCCTGCGCGCTGGCGGATGAAGAGCTCGCGTTATTGCTCCGCTCCGTGGCGGACGTTGGAGTGCCCAAACAAAGGCTCTGCTCTATTCTTAGCCGCCGAACTGGATCTCAATCGCGGGTGGGCGATCCACTCGCATGCATTCTCCGCATCGGTCGAGCAACGCGACGATCCGGATCTTGGCGGTAAACCGGTCGCCGTCGGCCATCCTTAATGCCTACTGTGGTATTGTGATAATGCCTCAGCGGACGCCGCGCATCATCGAATTGCGCAGAACCTGGCCACGATATCTTTTCAGTAGCGGTAAAACCTACGAATCGCCGAGATTGGCTTATGAGCACGTTGCAGAAGACGATTGCAGACAAGTTCCTCGCCAAATTGGCCGAGGACGAGGACTTCGATTCAAAAAAGATCGAGCAGATTACCGATCTCTTGGCGGCCGATAAGAAGCCTAAGGCCGACGATTTCGCCAAGGTGTTCGCGTCTGATGACGCCGGCGACATCGAATGATCAAGCTCGAGAGCGCCCATATCGAAGAGGTACGTGGTATCCGCAAGCTGGATATCACGTTCGGCAAGGACACGTTCTCGGTATCCGGCCCCAATGGATCGGGTAAGAGCGGTGTGATCGATGCAATCGAGTTCGCGCTCACAGGCAAGATGAGTCGTCTGACCGGTGCGGGCACCAAGGGCCTGTCCGTGGCCGAGCATGGGCCCCATGTCGATAAGACCAAATTTCCGGACGCGGCCTTCGTCAGCCTGACCGTTTATTTCCAGGAACTTGGGAAGACGGCGACCATCACGCGCAAAGTTTCCGCTCCAAAAAAGCCGACGATCAATCCCAACGAACCTGACATCCGGGCGGCCTTCGACGAAATCGCCGGACATCCCGAAATTACACTGTCGCGCCGCGACATTCTGCGCTTCATCTTGACCGAACCCACCAAACGGTCAGAAGAGATTCAGGCGATCTTGAAGCTGGATGAGATCGGCCAGACGCGCGCGGCCCTGAACACCGCTGCCAACAGACTTCAATCCGCGCGAAAGCTCGCGTCGACACAGGTCGATACCAGTCGGGGACACGCTGCAGCGGCACCTGCAGATTGCAGAATTCCGCGCGCCTGACCTCCTCGGCGCGGTCAATGCGCGGCGAAAGGCTCTCGGGCTACCGGAGATCGCGACGCTCGCAGCGGATACTAAGCTCGATGCGGGACTTTCCGGCGGCGATAAACTGCCAGAGTTCAACAAGGCATCCCAATTGCGCGATCTTGAAGCCCTTTCGGGCGCCTTGGAGAAGATTGGGCCTGCCGGCGCAGAACCCGCCACAGTCGTTCTGGCAGCAATCGCCCGTCTTGAAGCCGATCCCTCGCTCCTGGATGCATTTCAGCGGCGCGCTCTGATCGAGAAGGGGCTTGAACTGTTGGACGGCGCCGCATGTCCACTCTGTGATCACTCCTGGGATGATGAAGATCACCTGCGCAAGCATCTGGAAACGAAGCTATCGAAATCTGGAGAAGCCGCCAAGCTTCAAGCCGAGATGCTCAGCGCTGGTTCGACGCTCGCACAATATAGCGCACGGCTGGGCGGGCTCATTGCGCCAGTTGTCAAAATCGCAGCCGAGCACAACGATACCGCCCGCCTGCTGCTTGATCGCTGGGCGCAAGATCTTGAGACCTTCAAAGGCGGTCTCTCTGACCTGCAGGGCCTTGTCGGCATGAAGTCGCGGCTTGAACGCGGCTGGCACGGTCTACCGGGTCAGCTCGCAACAATGCTCGTTGCTATTAGGGCCGCTGTGGACGCGAAACCCGACCAGACAGCCCATGTAGACGCGCATACCTTTCTTACGACGGCACAGTTGCGCCTCGATGATTATCGCGAGGCGATGCGTAAAGGCACCGCAGCCCAAAAAGCAGCCAGACTCGGCAAAGCCGCTTATGACGCCTACTGCGATGTCATGGAGACCGAACTCAATGCGCTCTATGACAGCGTCGAAAAGGACTTCAGCACTTACTATAAGGCGGTAAACGAAGACGACGAAGTGAAATTCACGGCGAAGCTCAGCCCAAGCGAGGGCAAGCTGGATTTCAACGTCAATTTTTACGAGCGCGGCCTGTTTCCGCCGGGTGCCTATCACAGTGAAGGCCATCAGGACGGGATGGGCGTGTGCCTTTATCTGGCACTCATGAAGCGTCTTTTCGGCGATCGCTTCACGCTTGCATTGCTCGACGACGTGGTCATGTCCGTCGATTCCGGACATCGCTATCAATTCTGCAAGCTGTTAAAATCGTATTTCCCCAATACCCAGTTTATCATTACGACCCACGACCGCCTTTGGGCGGAGCAGATGCGCTCGGCTGGTCTGGTTACCACGAAGACATCGCTCGCATTTCACAGCTGGACCGTTGATACAGGTCCGCTTGTCGAATCAAATGAAGAAATCTGGGACGAAATCGCGGCCGCACTTTCGCGCGGCAAGGTCGAAACCGCCGCCCATGGATTGCGGCATCATCTTGAATATGCGTCTCGGCACTTGGCAGACCAGCTGGCGGCGCGGCCTGCGTTCCGCAGCGACGGAAATTACGAGCTTGGTGAACTCCTGCCGAGCGTTCTGGTTCGGATGAAAGAACTCTGCGGCAAAGCTGCGGATGCCGCCCAATCCTGGGGCAATACCGCAGCAAAGGAGGAGGCTCTTAGCCGCAAGACGGCGCTATCCGAGTCAAACGGCGCACGCAGCGTTGAACAGTGGGCCGTCAACAAGGCCGTGCATTACAACGAATGGGCCAATTTCGGTAAAAAGGATTTCGAACCCGTCATCGCCGCGTTCAAGAACCTGCTCGAATGCTTTCGCTGCGATGACTGCGGCTCCTGGCTTTACGCTTCGCCCAAACCAATCCCCGAGTCTCTGCGTTGCGCCTGCAACAAGGTGACCCTAAATCTCAAATCGAAACCCAAGTAGACGCATATTTTTCATAAATGCATTATCATCCTCGCAATTCTCTATCTCGAACAACCACTTACGGACACCAAACCTTCACTTGCTCAGTTGCTGATGTAGCCCCTTCAATATCGGAATTAGGTCATGTGCGGCGTGATTCGCAGGAGCACTCATGGGGTTCAAGATCAAGGGAGTAGATGATCTTCAGCGGGAGATGACGCTTCTCAGCCAGGTCGCCGAAGCGCTCGACGGCAAGCTCACAACCGTCAACTTTGATCCCCACGATCAAACGAGCGTCGAGCGCGCAATCGCCGACATGAAACTGGCGATTGACCAAAAGGTGAGCGGCTTTGGGAGCAGCACCATGGTCGATAACCTGGTGGCTGAGCTCAAGCAGAAATATGAGGAAGACATTCTAGCGCGTGCAGCGGCGGCGAGACTGACGGACGGAGACAAGACGGTGGGCGAAAACGTGGACCAAGGCATTTTCAGGCAGATCGAAAACACCGTGAGCGATCTGCGCTCGGCCGAATTCAATACGTTCGACCGGCACATCAAGAAGCTGTCGCGCCTGCTTCATTCGGAGACGCTCGAACCGATTTCGAGCGCCTTGGTGACGGATCTCGATCTTGATCGCTGGATCAAGTCAGGAGAAGCGACACAAGGCGGCATCGTCGGCAGCGCTACGTTGGAATGGCCGAGCGATCCGCAGAAAGAGCTCGGTCTGGTCATTCTCCTGATCGATAGATTCGCAGAGACCCCTGACGCGGCCATGGATTTCTCACACACGTTTTACTATGCCGGGAACAAGCTGACGGCCAACGTGCAGAACATGGCCGCACAGATGATCGTTCCGTTTGCACGGGATTATATCGAGCACGTGAAGACGGTCACGGGTACGACAGAAGCCACTCTGCTACCGCTCCGCTCCGGTCCGGCAGCACGCAAGGTCTTCATCGTTCACGGCCACGATGAGGGTGCGCGCGAGTCCGTCGCCCGATTTCTTGAACAGCTCGGGTTCGAGGCGATCATTCTGCACGAACAGGCCAGCCAAGGCCGCACCATTATTGAGAAGATTGAAGCACACGGCGAAGTCGGCTTTGCCGTCATTTTGCTGACGCCAGATGACATCGGCGGCATGAAGAACAGCGATGATCTTCAACCCCGCGCGCGTCAGAATGTCTTGCTCGAATTGGGGTATTTCATCGGCCGCCTTGGACGAGCACGCGTCTGCGCGCTCAAGCGCGACGATATCGAGGTACCCTCCGACTTTGGAGGCGTTGTCTATGAACCATTCGATGCCGGCGGCGCGTGGAAACAGGCCCTGAGCCGTGAATTGCAGGCTGCGGGATTCGATATCGATTGGAATGTCGCTATGAAGAGATAACTAATTGCTAGCATCGAGACAGTGCAAGCGTGGGTGCCAATGACGCAAATCCATATTTGTGCAGTTGCACGTTCATGGACTGAGCGCTTCATCGCGAGGAAATTTCTTCACTCTCGCTTCCGGGTTCGCTTCTGCATGCCGCGCCGACCATTGCCCGATAGTACAGAGCCTCACTCGTCGGTAGTCGCGAAATGGACCTCGCACTGGATCGAACTCGCCCACGTAAATGTGCGGGCCTTCGAACCACTCATCGCCCTTGTCGTCGATGTCGATGACCGATTCGTATGGAAGCACCCGGTACTCCTCAAACCATGCCCTGTTTTTCTCCGGCAGCGCATCCCAAATGGTCATAGCATCGGCACGTGCGGCCGCGACCCGATCGACAAGCTTCTCGTCGTCCTCCGTTCGCCACGGATTGTTGTGCGGGGCGGAGTCGTCCATGCATTCCGCAAAATCCCAGGCCACACCATCATCATCGATGAATGCGAGATGCCGGTGTCTTAGGACATGTAGTCCGTCATGGTGACAGCCTTCATACCGGTAGACGCACCATCGTCTTGCCCTGAGTTTCTCACGCTGTGTTTCATCGGCATATGGATAGCGGTAATCGCTGGCGTCTCTCACCAGCACTTCCAGGCCGAAGCTCTGCAACAATCGTTGCGCCTTACGTTTGACCACGAGCTTTCGGCGCACCTCCGCGCTTAATGATCGCTGGCGGATCCGCTTTGACACTCCAAAGAACGTGAACAATACGTCGTCATTCTTGGGTTGGTAGAGCATATCTTCCAACTCGCCCTTGCCCCAAAGATATGCTTCCTGGAATCCAAGCTCACGCGTCCTGGTTCGGAAAGCGTCGCGTGCCGCTTTGGAGAAATCACATGCGGCGGCGAAGATGATTCCATAGAGCTGTTTGCTGCGAGGAAGCGCATCCAGATATGCCGCCAGCCTTTTCGGCGGAATGGATTTTTCGCGCTTACATTGAATTAACCAGACGCGGTCCTTTACGTCGCTATCGGTTCGGTTCCCGCTGCCGTCATCATCAGCGTCGTCGCCATCAATTCCACCGCCGAAGTCACCTTGCACAGATTCATAGCCGCGCACGTCGAACCCTTCATCGCTCCCGGTTCGCCCCGTAGCCTCAAGCTCACGCCATTGCCTGAAATCGTAGAGGAGACGGCGCACCAAGTCTTCAAACCGGTGGGGCTCCAGATCCTCGAAATGCAAAGGACCGGTCGTTTTCGTCGGAAACGACTTCGTCGCCATCCCTTCACGACCTCACGAACTTCATAAGCGGGGCGATATCGTGATTGTCCGCGGCCTGGAGGGCGGCGACATAGGCGTCGCGCAATGCGCCAGTTTCGTGAACGGTGCCGCTGCCCCAAGTAAAGGCCTTGCCACCGAGCTTTTCGATCAACAAATCGGCCATCATCCGCGCATGCCGGCCATTTCCGTTCGGGAAGCCATGAATCTGCGTCAGGCGATGATGCAGCCGCACCGCGATTTCATCGGGCGGGAAGGTCTTATTTTCTACCCAGAACCGCACGTTATCGAACATCACCGGCATTTCGGCGGCAACCAGATGCGGATCGATGCCGATGTTCAGTTCCTTCTGGCGATACTTTCCCGCCCACTTCCACACTTCGCCGAACATCCGCTTGTGCAGGTTCTTCGAGAAGCCTTCGTCGAGCAGCGCCTCCGCGCCGCCGCGGCGACGGCCTCCCCACACCGCTCCTTTTAGGATGTTTTCTTCCTCGGCTTCATTGAGGTCGGCGCGCGTTGTGACCCATGTCTGAATCAGGTCGCCGCGCAGCGCCGGATCGAGCGGCGTCGCGTCGTTCGGCTCCTGAAACAGATCAGTCTCGGTCATTCCAGAGATCCCGCTCCTTCACATTGTCACGGATATAGGCCTCGATCCGCTCGTCCGTGTTACCGTCGGCCGTCTCCTGGGCTTCGAGCCTCATCGTATGAGCAACCCGGCCAAGTTCGCGCATCGCGATCTTGCGCGCGCGCCCGCGTACGGCGCCCTCAAGGGAGTCGTTGGGTACAAGCGCATAGACAAGCGTGCAGTCGAGGGCTTCTGCCGCGCGCCGCAGGGTCTTCAACTGAATGCTGCCACTCTCTTCCGATTGCTCCATCGTCTCGACGCTTTGCGGCCGAACCGCGAGCCTTCGTGCAAGTTGCACCCCCGTCATGCCGAGGGCATCACGGATGGCTCGCACCCACCCTTTCGGCGGCGCGTGGAACCGCTCCACGGGCTTGAGCCCTTGGAGGCGATCGTCGAGCTTTTCTCGGGCGCGGTGGCGTGTACCGGTTTTCATAGTGCAGCCTGATTCCGGAAAACTATTTTCAGGTTCCAGCCTTAACTCATCGGCACAGTATCAGGCCACAGACTGATATTCTACTAATAAAATCAGGTTATAGCCTGCTCGCTAACCCTTTGAAATTCAAAAGGGGAGCTGGCTTCTATCGATTCCAGCCGCGAACCTAAGGGCGTTCCTGGCCCAGACGTCCCCCTCACGCGCCGCCAATTCCAACGCCAACGGCCCGGTCAGCAGCCAGGAGGGCAGCCGCGGCTGACCACGCTGGGCGGCATACTTCGCGCGGCATCCGGCAACGAAGCGATCCTTCCGCGCCATCACGTCGGGAAAGGATTGCAGCTGTACGGCGGGATCGTAACGCATATGCGTGCGATACCGCAGATACACCGGTAGCCCATCAGAGAGCTGCCACGCGACCAGTGGCATGGCGGCCGCCGCGAAGGACGAGCCGTGCGGCAGATAATGCGGCCCCAGATCGACGATCGTATCCTGAACCTCGACCCAGAAATGCGAGGGCTGGTCGCTACCGTAGCCAAACCCCTGCAGACCGGCTCGCTCCCCCGAGCGGGCAACAACGAACGCTACGAAATCCCCGCCGGCAAGGCGGGTGTCGAAACCTTCATCCTGCAACAACGCGAACACGGCAAAAGCCGCATAGAGGCAACGCTTGTCAAAATCATCCGCGAACTCACTGCGCAGCGCCTTGTCCACAATTGCCAATGTTCGCATTATCGCGCTTTCGATTCGCATCGTTCGAGTATAGCGCCGTACGCAGGTATTGGTCTGTTTTGAACGAACTCTTTGATGATGATCGTGCTGCCGTGACGCTAGATGCTGGCCCCGATGACCGAAGACAACGAGACGCCGCTATCGCAATGCGACGTGCCGCCTGAGCGAAGACCGGCTCTGGAGTCTTATCGTGGCAAGCGCAGGGTATGGCTGAGCTGGATAGATACGGACGAGCATCACGCGATCTGGCAGACCCTATCCGCAATGGTGTGGACGGACGTCTCATTCCGGACGCTGACGCAATTCGCCATCGATGATGAGGCCAGCTGCCTTGGCAATTCACTGGTTGCCGAGGCCATCATAAACGGCCATGTCGCAACGCAAGTGCTGGCCATACGCCGTCTCGTCGATAGCGGCTCCGATGTTATTTCCCTGCGGCGCCTCATCAAGGATGTGCGGCGAAATTTCAATCTGTTCACACGGGAAAACTACGTCTGCCACGACGGGCTGCCGTACGACTATGCAGCGGTCCAACACAACGGTCCAAAGGCGTGGGGCACCTCGCAAATGGCCCACGAACAATTCGACAGACTGTCAGGCATTGCGTCGACCAACCGCAACCGCGAGGATCGATTGCCGTTAGCCCTCATCGATACGGTTGAAGGCTGGCTGAACAATAGCGGCGCGGACGAACTCGCGAAATGGAGCCATGCGTATCTTGCTCACGCCGGCACACCGCAGAAACGTGAAGAAGTGGCTCATCTGCTGGTTACAACGAATAGAATAACCAACGCGATTAAGGCGCTGGCGCGCGTTACCGAAGCGGTGTCCGCTTATATTCTGTTCGCGAGCGGGCGGTTGAACGGCCTGATGCCAACCGCACAGTTCGATCAGTTTGAAAAACTCGATCAACCGGTCATGCGCGCCAATCGCGTAGACCAGGCCCACATCCTCTGGGACAAGCTCAGCTCAGAAAGCGATTCCTGCCTTGAGGATGTTGGCCGCGATCTGACCCGGACCTAAGCGGGTGCCTGATCCCGCAAGTCAGGGGCTAGGCACGGTTAGGCTATGCGCGAACTGCGCCAGATCTGCGGGGCGCGCAAAGTTTCCGGTCAGGAACTTGAGTACCCTCACATTGAGCTTCAGCGCCCAGTCACGCACCGGATCGGTAAAGGCCTTGTCCTCGTCGCGCGGCACACCCTCCAGCTTTACATCGAGCTGGATATGCACTTTGTTGCGGTACTCACGCAATTTATCCAACTCGTCGTAAATGTCGGCACCGGCCTTATCGAGAATCTCGTATTTCCTCATCACGTCGATGATCGCTTTGAATCGTTCGACCTTCTTGCCTTCGATTTCCGCCCGGTCCTCCTCGGAAATGTTGGGTACACCCTCGCGGTTGAAATTCTGCGCACGGTAAATGATCTCCCACAGCGCCGCTTCAGTAATTGCACCGGCCTGCAAGAGCATCAGCTTGTTGAACGTGCTGCCCGACTCTGCGAGCTTGCAGAGCAGGCCGGCGTTGTAGACCATATTGTCGCCGACCTTGAAGTCGCCGATAAAGCGGCAGCTGATTGTCTCGGTTTTCATGGATATCTCCCTATTGTCCCGAGGGTTGAAAATCACGCAACTCACTTATTCACGAAGGGATCGGGATCCGGCTTCTGGATTGACCCTGCAAGCTCCCGCAGAAACAGAAATGCCGTCTTGAAGACTCTTCCGTCCACAGCGCTGGGACGGAATTTCCTTTCTCGGTCTGGTTCGAGGAGCATCTTTGTTCTATTATTGTTCCCCATGACCACAGACATCGTAAGCGAAGGCGGAGAAGATCAAGGCGCGCCCGCGCGGGTGTCGCCCTCCGAGTTCATGCGCCAGCTTCGTCCTGAATATTACTCGGACACCGTTGAGCGTCCCACCCACGTTCTGAGTGCTGACCGGCTCGAATATCACCTGGACTCGTTAACGTCCCGAAACCAGACGCACGAGTTCGAGATCTTTTGCCGCAAACTTTGCGAGCGAACGATCTGTCCCAACCTGCGGCCTCAAACAGGTCCTGATGGTGGCGGCGACAGCAAGGCCGACACGGAAACCTATCCAGTGTCGGATGAAGTCTCCGGCCTCACTTATATCGGCGACGCGAACAGCGGTCGTGAAAGATGGGCCTTCGCCTTCAGCGCCAAGAAAGAGTGGAGCGTCAAGGTACGCGCGGACGTCAAGGGCATTGCAGAAACGGGCAGGGGCTACGACAAGATAATCTTTGTGACGAGCCGTTTTGCGAAAGCCAAGGATCGCGCTCGCATCGAAGATGAGTTGTCAAAGCAATACAGCATCCGCGTGACCATTCTTGATCGCTCTTGGATCGTGACTGAGATCATCGAAAAGGAACGCACCGACCTTGCGTTCAATTACCTGAAGGTCGGAGACGACGTCGGTCATCGGCGGCTTGGCCCAAAGGATTACTCTCGCTCCCAGCAGCTCGCTGATATTGAACGGGCGATAGAAGATCCGGCGGCTTTTCAGGGTATGGAGCGGCAGCTTGTCACCGAGGCGCTCGTCGCGGCAAAACTCTCGCGCGGTTTAGAGAGGCCGCGCACTGAAATAGATGGCCGATTTGCGCGAGCCATCCGCCTTGCGGAGGCCCATGGCTCTTATCGGCAAAAACTAGAAGCTCGGTACGAGCAAATATGGACGGCATTCTGGTGGTATAACGACTTTAATCTCCTGAACGCGTCGTACGATGATTTCGAAGCGCGCGCGCTGGAATCAACTCACGCAAAAAATCTGGAGTTCCTGGGGAATCTAAACCAGCTCCTCGTCAATTCCATCGTTCATGACCATATGACACGCGAAGAGTGCCGGTACGACGAGCGCACTGCCAGATTAATACGGGCACTGGACGTGCAGGCACGGGATGCGAGCCGGCCGAACAATAGCCTGGAGGCGGAAACCGATCTCCAGAGAATAGCGGTCAATCGGGCGATACTGGCGCAGGATGAAACAGCACTTTCGTCTGTTTTCAGTGGCTACTCCGCAATACTCGACAAGGCCAAGGGACTTGGAGAATTCGATGCGGATGGAGTCACCCGCTTTATAGAGGTTATTGGCGGGGTCGCCGGCAATGATCCGGCGTACAATGAACTCGTCGAAAAGCTCGCCGATTTCGTTGGCACGAGAAAGAGCGAAGCCGAAGGCGCGCTGGTCCTGCTCAAACGAGTACAAAAGCTGGACTTATCAGCGGACAAGTTCGACATGATCCGGTGGCTGGGTAAAGCGGCAATCGGCCTGACAAAGCGTGAGTACACTGCGGAGTTGATCGATGCGACACAGCTGCTGACGCTGGCTTACAGAAGCGCCGGCTTGCACTGGGCCGCCCGCGCGAGCTGTTGTCTTGCTGCGGCATCCATCATCGTCGAAGGCGAGAAGGATGGAGACCTGCCTGCCAGCATCGTTCCCACGATGAAGATATGGGCTTGGAACGCGTTGGAGCTTTGTCACCTGCCTGATGTTCTGTTCGCAATCCAGCTTTTGAACGGATGCTTAGCTGGCCTTCCGTTGACAGAGGAGTCGAAGGCGAAGGTCCGCGAGGATCTCATCGAATTGGACATGGCTTTGGGCTGTCTATTCCTGAACCTGAAGGAAAATGATCTGCGTAGGCTGGAAGAAACACCGGATATTTTGGCCAGCCTCGGTTTGTTTATGTCGCGTACGGCGCTGCTGTACTCACTCGGCTACTCGGAAGCCCTTCGCGAGGATGGCAGCCTGCCGAAGGAAGAAACCGACGAGGCGGTAAACCGCCTCCTCTCGACGCTTAAGAGCCAGCCCTTGGCGGAAAGCTTGCGAGGACCGTTGCTCCTGAACCAGGAAGGGCGTCAGGTACTCGTGACCATGATCATGGGCATGAAGGTCGAGGTTGAAGTCCTAGAAAGCCGGCATATCCCCTTAGCCGAATGCGTATTGGGTTCAATTGAGGCTTTTTTCGCCACGGTAATCGAGAAACGTGTCGCGCCACATACCGAGCTATTCCGCATTAGCATAATCGCAAGCGAGCAAGCGCAGGACCCGGCCATCGAAACCAGTGAGCTGGATATGAAATCCACCGTCACCTGGCCGGCCAATCTTCAGCTTGTGAGCATTGATCGTCAGGGCGATATAAATCAGTTTTACTGCGAAGTCGCGGCCCACATCCTGGGAGCCGCCTGTTCGGTTAAAGATGGGACCGCATTGCTGGAAGAGCTTTTTGCGGACGCTGCAGTTCAGCAGCGCATCGCTATGATTTCCTCCGCTCCCAACAGTTACTCCCGGACGGCATCGCAAAATTTCTCATCTTTGGCCGATTGGAAGGAAGCGGTAAGCCGCTCCTATCCGCTCCGCGAGCAGCGGGCGGAGGTTCCTCGGATCGAGCTGGCTCACCCGGACGATGAGAATCCTGATTTTGGAGAAGATGACGGATCACTCGGGGTTAAAAACCACAAAGGCATTAGCATCCGCTCTGTGATTGATGTCCATGCGTGGGACAGGGCGCGGTGGCAAGGTTGCGGCTACATCCACATAGGTCATTCGCTGCCCTGCATGGCATTTCTCTTTGAGGACAAAGAGGGCGCGCGGAAGATTTTTGAACGGTGGCGCGAGCGGTTCGGCGCGGAAGACGCAAGCGAAGAAATCGGCGTTTCGATCATAAGGCATTTGCCCGACACGAATCCCCATCACTATTGTGTTCAGATTGCCTCCGCCGACCCATTGTCGCGCGGCGCTGTCACGAAAGCGCCCGTTATGGTGGCAACTCGCTCGATGACCATGGAGCCAAACGATAGCCGGTATCTGGATATGTTCTTAGCCGGATACCAGCGTCACGGAGCATTCTATCTGTTGCCCGCTATAGGGCGGGTCAATCCGGAGGTCTTCTACGATCTGGCCATCGTGAAACGCGATCTCACCGTGAAGTCGGCTGCTGACGTTCTTGATCATGAGATCGAAGCTCTGGCACTCCGTATGCGCGGACTGAAGACCCCTGTATAGTTTGATGCGACCGGAAAGAAAATAGAGCGATCCTAATTTGTGCCGCTGCTGATTGAATCTGTTCAACCTCAACTCGTGGGTGGCGTCGATTCGCTGCTGGCTCGACTGACTGCCGAAGGGCAGGCGCGAGGATTATCCAAGGACCAGAGCGACGGCGTGATCGCAATGCTGCCTCCTAATCTCGCCGCCTGCGGATGCTTCCTGGATCGGCTCACTGATATATGGCGCTACGAATTTGGATCGCCGCATCGAGTTGGCGATGAACTCATCTGGGGCGTCCACATGTGGCCCCGCGTGCCCTTGCTATTCGATGTGCTCCAATGCGCCCAAAGGCGGCTATCGCCTGACAAGCTGCGCGCCTATTTAGCCCTGATCGACGACATCGGGCGGCATCTCATACATCTCACCGAGATGTTCCCAATACTGCGGGTGTCTCCTGTCATTCCTGCGGATCATGAGGTGAGCGGTCTCGGCGCCGGCAACCGAACCGTCGATTGGGTAATCGCTCCTGCTGGCGAGCGGCGCGTTCTTGTCGATGTTAAGCGGAGATTTGCCGATTTCTTCAGTCAGATGGAAGGCGTGGCAGTCGATGGAGGAGCCGCACCGCAACACGATGTTGGCCTCTTGTTTCGCAGCGTTGAGTGCAAGTTTCTGCCAAGGAATTCAGCCGAGCAGCTGCAAGGCGCATGGATCGTAACCGACATCAAGCAAGAAGAAACCGAACTCCAAACGGCATGATGCGTTAGATCCGGCGAAGGTTCATTTTGCGATACTCGGAGATGAGCGGGCCGATGTTTGTCTATTGACACGCGGAGCTGAACACCGTCGCTTTCTGCTTGAGTTATTTGGTGTCCAGGAAAGGAACGAGCGCTTCCTATTCAGACGTGGCGAAGTGCGCACATAACTGCGTAAGCTACGAGCTTGCCAACAGCGCTTTCGGCGTCCATCTCGCGCCAAGCGCAACCGAGGTACAGTGGCATCCCATCCGCTTCGCGCGTCACCTTGGGTATCAACTAAGACAGAGAGCTAGGTGATCGGATAACAGAATTAGTGTGGCGGAGTTCGCCAATGTTCGTCGGCGCTTATTCAACGGATATTCGACGACTTTTCGATGCAAGTTCTAAGTCTTTGAAATTTCTGGCGCTCCCTAGGGGAATCGAACCCCTGTTTCAGCCCTGAGAGAGCATGGTGTCATCAGTCTCAAGTTTGTTCGATAACCAGCGTGAGCCACGACGGCCCTTGCGGAGACCGTGGCGTCAAGTGCGTACCCGGCGCTGGCCGGGTCGAGAAGCTTCCTGATGAAGGCTTAACTTCAACAATCAAGGCCGCACGTCCATTGGGGTTCGTCGGGTGCGGCCGCCTTTTCGTTTTACCAAAAAATTCCGTTGCTCCGTCGGGCAAAACAGTGGTTCATAGGGTGCTGGCTCTATCTGCTTAAGGGGAACCAGCATCATGCCGGATGAAGTCGAAGTCTCTTCCGAGCTATCCAAGATTGCGAAGCTCAATGGGGATTTCCGTAGGAACTACGGCCCACTGCTAGGAGCGCTCCTTTACCTGCGCTCAATTAGTGCCGCGCGCGGCCGCTCTTGGTTTTGGGCTGGCTTACTTTCGGTCGCTTGCTCAACGGGTCTCGCATGGCTCGGGAAGCATGGCTTGTCTTGGCTACCTTCCTGGTGATCGCACGAACAAGAGCGTCAGCAGTTTTGAAGCAGGTTATCGAGTTACGTGCTCGAGCCGCCTCGGAAAATCGTATCGTTCGCTTTACTTTGCCGTCCGTCGGTAACAGCACATAATCCATCACGGCCTTGTTGTGCTCGGTTAGCCTGATGGCAGCGATCCACCCAGCCGGCACATGCGTGTCACATTGGATGGTCCAATGAGGAGAATGGGTCTCCTTCTCTGGCGGTGTCCAACGCGCGGCTCTAACCGAGATGCAGACGGCATCGTTCACACGAAGGGAGTCTGTCCAACCGCCAGTGCTCGTGCGGCAGCCCGCCCTTCTGACGGCGGCGCCGATGCGAGATGCGAGGCTTGTCTTTTGCTGAGACCAAAGAGGCCGGGATTCTAGAAATTCATAATTTCGCTTCGGAGTGTAGCCGAGCAAGCGATAGAGATTTCGTAGGCTGCCGAAGTGAGTCTGGCATGTCGCCACGCAGGGCAGACCCGGCGTGCGGTCTATAATGCCCTTGCTCAACTTCCCCTCCTTGAGCAAAGCTCTTCGCAAGCGAACGAGCATCTCTTCTTCGGTTAGATCGACACGCCGTTCTTCGATAAATTTATTCACCTTTGCGAAGACGTCACGATCAACGATGGGCTGAATGCAGCCTTCAGCTCTAATCCACTGGTTTGGAGGATTGTACGTGTATGTCTGGCGTAGCTTGAATGACCTTCGATTGAAAATGAGATTTCCGATGTAGCTTTCGTTTCGGAGTATGGCTCCGACCATCACGCGCGTCCAAGGATCCCCTGAGCGCGTCGGCACCCTCTTTTTATTCAATTCCCACGCCACTACCGTTTCACATTTCACTTCGAGGAAACGGCTAAATATCCACCTGACTGTAACAACTTCCTGGGGAGTCCCGGGACTAATTCTGATGTGATCAGTCAAGAGATACTTTCGTTGTCCCTTCTTTAGAAGACCCTTCGATTGCTCCTTCTCATCAACAAGCTCCCGCACCAAGCCATAGCCCGCATAACCGCCGAGCTTATAGCCTAACCGAGCAAAGCGGCATTGACCGGCGTAGACCTTCGCTGAAAGCTCTCGACTGTACTCGGCCGCCATCACTCGTTTGATGTTCTTGACGATGCTCGTCAGCATAGTCCCGTCGTTGTCGAACTGTTCGGCACAATATGCGACCTTGATGCCTGCGCGCTTGCACACGAATTCGTAGTGCGCACTTTCGTCTGCATCCTGAAAGCGTCCCCATCGGCTTACATCGTAGACAAGGATGTGCCCGAAGTCGGCTTGCCCACTCTCGACATCCTCCAATAGCTGGAGGAGGCCCAGCCTGTTCTTGATGAGCAACCCGCTTTCGCCCTCGTCTCTGTAGGTACGGACAAGAGTTAGATTGTGAGCGTGCGCATAGGCAGCTATTACTGCAGCCTGATTTTGAATTGAATAGTGCTGCATCTCAGTAGACATTCGGACGTACTGAGCAGCACGAACGCCGAGAAGAGCCTTCGGCAGGTGGGCTTTGTGAACGACGAGCGCATTGCTCATTCGCCACCTCCAGTTCGAACGGCCCCTTGCTGAGATGAAATAGAACTCCCGCGCCCTGGAATATTCAAGAGCCATTTGGTCGGCTATTGATCGTCTCCATCGCCTCTATCGATTACATATGCTTCGTATGATTGCCCAAGACCTCTCTGAGTAAATAGAATTTCTAAGACGAAGATTTTGGTATAGCCGTTCTCCTCGTCTCCGGTATTGATCAAGTCAACCACAGTGAGACCACGGCCTGTGTCAAAATTGGAGGCTGGGGCGCCGGGAATCCGAATGAGCCCTTGGATGCTTGGCCCCTTCGTTCGGATGATAATTTTGATCTGTGACCGGGGCGGGCGCGAGGAGCGGACATCGATTCTCTGCCAGCGATGAAGGTCTCCCGAGGCGCGGTCCGAGAGGATGCAGTCGGCCGTGGGCTCAACTGCCGCTCTGGCTGGTGTTACGAGCGCAAGCAGGACAATGAGAACAAGTCGTGACGTTCGACGCATTACGGTGATCATCAGCGGTTGACGGGTGAGGCTCCCGCGCGGCGCCTCCGCTCAATCATGAAAGCGCGGCCTCTACTGCTGCTTCATTCCAAGTTGCTCTGCGCAAACGCTGCCAAGCTGGACGCCGGTGGGAATGGGTCCGTAATAAAGGCTACTGTCTTTATCTTCGGTATCGAGACTTTTTATCGTTCCGTTCGGCAATGCAACGACGTTGACCTTGCAAGCGTACTCCCGCGAACTTCCCGATGCGCTGGTCTGGCTATCACGCGAGACCGAAAATGATCTCCCGGCCGCCAGTTGCCAGCTATAAGCGGTTTCACCGCTGTTCATTTTGAAGCTACTTGCGGGCGGCCCCCAGCGGACGACAAGGGCATCAACATTTTTGCCGATGTAATCCTGGCCCAGCTTGGCGCGAACATCCGCGCCCGTTGCGTAACATCCCCCGAGCGCCATACAGAGCGCTGCAATACCCAGCCAACGCATTTCCTCTCCCCCTAAAGGCGGCACATCCAAACGCAACTGCCGCGCGAGATCAAGGGCTGGCGCCAGTTTTCGAAAATCAGAGTACCGTGGAGGGTTAACCGGGTATCAGTCACGCGAGGGAACGCCCAGCCAGCCTAGAACCTGACAGTGCTCCAAAGGAAATGGGACCTCATGCCTTAGGGATTGGCCGGCACTTTTTTCGCTTCATGCGAACGATCCATCAGCGACCGGAGAGCCGATCCTTTTTCTGCCGCTTCTTGCGAGCCTTCAGCGACGCGCTCAGCGGTGCATTTGCTTGAGGGCGGATTTCCACACTGACGCGCCAGCGCTTCCCAGCCGACACACTTGCCCGCTTGGTTTCGGTATCCGGGACCTCCATTGTCCCCGCAGGCCGCGAACGCCGATGAAGCTGGCAAAACCTGCACGACCATGAAAAGCGAAACAGATAATCCAATCCGACGCATCGCCTCCCCCCTCAGCCACCATCCAAGCGCAACTACGGGGAGAGATCAATCCTACGTTCGCGAACTGGACAGGAAGAGCTGACTGCCGCACCTAGGAGTCCCAAGGAGGCCCTTCTGGGCGGCTCTTTCTTCGTGCCCAGCTACTAGCCGAGCGCACGATTTATCATGTGCTGGCCAATGTCGATCCCGCAATGCACGGCCACACGGACTATCCAGGCTTCCAAGGCCTGCAACGTCCTGTTCCTTCGCGAGGCAAGATTACCGCACCAGAGACAGCTGGATTTCAAAGTCCCGTAAGTAGATTCCAGAGCCGTTGGGCACATAGGCCTGTCCGATTTCCACTCCACGCTAGCCGAATCTCCGAGGTCTAGTTTCTCACTCTTTCGTCGCCAAGGTTCTCGGCCTTGATCAACTACGGTCCTGCCGAGTTCAGCACCGCTACTTATTGCCGGCAGTGGGAGCATCGAATGATCGAGCCGCGTGGCATGTCCAAAGAACAAGCTGCGGCTTACGCAGGTTGCGAGTCTCTTTCAGCGTTCAGCGAGTGGGTTCGACGCGGAATCATGCCGAGGGCAATACCTGGAACACGCAAATGGGATAAAAAAGCGATTGACGTAGCGCTTGACCGGTTATCTGGTTTGCAGCCTAAAATAGAAGCTCAACTGGCACCATACGACGCGTGGAAGGCATCCCAGAATGCGAGTGCGGCTGAAGGGGATCAACTGGTCCATAAAAAAGCTCGGTGACGGTACGTCGAAGACCTACTGGTATGCGTGGAAGGGAGGCCCGCGCATTGACGCGACACCCGGCACACCGGAATTTATGCGCCTCTACAACGAAGCAGTGGCGTCTTACACGAAGAAGAACTCCGAGACGTTTAGCTCACTGATCGACTACTTCAAGGACTGCAGTGAGTACAAAGATCTTGGTGACAAGAGTAAGCGCGCTTACGACGGATACCTCAAGCTTATCGAAACAAGGTTCGGTTCGATGCCGATTGGCGCCCTCGAGGACAAGCGCGCACGGGGCGACTTCAAGGAGTTTCGGGATTCATTTTCCGACACGCCACGCAAGGCGGATTATATCTGGACGACGATTGCGCGTGTTCTGTCCGTTGCAAAGGATCGTGGCAAGATCTCAGTGAACGTCTGCGAGCGTGGCGGTCGGCTTTATGAATCTGACCGGTCTGAGATAGTTTGGTCGGCCGAGGACATCCGGGCCTTTTGTGGGGTGGCGTCGGTCGAGCTGCAAGCCGCTCTCCTGCTCGCATTGTGGACAGGTCAGCGCCAAGGAGACCTGCTGCGCCTGACCTGGAAAGATTACGATGGCGTGTATATCCGGATGCGCCAATCGAAGGGACGCGGCAACAAGGGCCGGCGCCGTGTAACTATACCGGTGGGACCGCCGCTGAAGGCGGCGCTTGACGCTGCGTTGAAGGAAGAGCGCTCGGCCGTGACTATCTTGGTCAACTCGTTCGGCCGGCCATGGACGGAGGACGGTTTCAGGACGAGCTGGGACAAGGCTTTCAAGAAAACGTCGTTGAAGGATCTGCACTTCCATGATTTGCGCGGCACTGCTGTTACGCGCCTCGCGCTATCGAATTGCTCGGTTCCGGAGATCGCCTCGATAACTGGCCATTCGATGAAGACGGTGCAGGAGATTCTCGATGCGCACTACCTGGGCGGCCGGCTCGAACTCGCCGAGTCAGCGATCAAGAAATTGAGTGAAGTATATGGGTAGGAACAGTGAGCTTGGGATGTGGATCGACTCCAGGTGAAGGCGTCCTCGGTCGCCAAGGCTCTTGCGTGAGAGAGCGCTCCACGCCGCCGGGGAACGAGTTAGCCGCTGCGGCAACGCGCAGCCATCCCGCCATTCTTCAAGTTGGCGTACGGACGACGAACAAATTTCTCAAACCGGACGTCAAACCGACTGGTCCGTTCTGGTGCGCACTGCTGTAAGTGCTTGATTTGCTTGGTGGGCGCACCAGGGCTCGAACCTGGGACCCGCTGATTAAGAGTCAGCTGCTCTACCAACTGAGCTATGCGCCCGAAAGGCGGTCAAGGCCTTGCGAGGCCGGTCGTTTAGCAAAGCGTTCCGG
>Ga0214542_1003754_pt1 | contig 30590 bp, 16 predicted proteins | sample CNSS1metaG_FD_160096 | JGI IMG/M metagenome (GOLD analysis project Ga0214542, IMG submission 160096) | Root nodule microbial communities from cowpea collected in UCLA plant growth center, Los Angeles, California, USA - CNSS1 | ecosystem: Host-associated > Plants > Roots > Nodule | place: USA...
AAAAAAAAAAAAAAAAAAAAAAAAAAAAAAAAAAAAAAAAAAAAAAAAAATAAAAAAAAAATTCAAAAAAACCAGAAATTGACACGTGGCGTTGACTTAACACCGTCTGGTCAAAGTTAACGGTGAGGACCAAATTGAGTCATTTTTAAGAAAATGAGGACCAAATTGAGACAACGAAAAACGAGAGGACCAAAACAAAATTTCATGACAAATAGAGGGACCAAAAGGGTAATTTATCCTAAAATTTTAATTGACAAATAACCAAAATCCTCATAATTCAGATTAAACAAGTTGTTCTTCTTCACCATAATCCTGATTTATCCAACTTACAAAATGAAAAAGTCTGTGATCGAAATGATCCAAAAATGGCTAATCAAATGTACAAAATAACAGCCATGAAAGTACAAACTTAAAGACCAGATTACATGTACAGTAAAAGCTAGCTTAAACTGGGTTTTCAAACTGTACAATCGGTGGTTCTTGAGATGGCTGGGTTGGTTGTGGAGGAGCATCAGTTGGCTGTGAGGACTGTACTTGTGTAGGCAGTTGTGGGCAATGTCTTCTATTGTGCCCCAGTTCACGACAAACTCTGTATCTTTTTCTATGGCCACCTTTTCGTAATTGCGTGTCATCTTTCCTCAACTCCCATTGTTCCAGCCTTCTCTTTTTCTTGGGTCGCCCAGGCATAATCCTTTTATGTGGAGGCATGACATCTGGGAAATCAGTGATGGGCCACATGTTTTTTCCATTGATAGGGTAGATAATGGAGTTGTACATCTCTTTAAAACTTGATTTCCTGAAACATATGGGGATATAATCTTCTGCATTCAAGTTCAAGAACTTGATGGCAGCAGGGTGTGTCACAGTTGCTGCCTTCCACATTAAGTTCTTCAACTTCTGACCAACAAAGCGTTTTCTAAAATTTGAGTACAGATGCCTCATACACAATCGTTGCTCTGCACCAGGTAATAACTTTTGAATTGCAGGCAACAGACCCTGTTTCACAGCAAAAATATGCAATAAAATGGATACAATAGATGGCTAAAAAATGCTAAATGTGAATAAAAATAATTCCATGAACATATGCATACCTTTTGTTGATTTCACATTGTTAACTCTTAGGCAAGTGTACCAATTCGTTACAAGTAGTAAAAATGGAAGTCCAAGTATCGTTTTCCCAAGGGATTTGTGTTGTTTGTCTAAGTGTGATTATTTACTAATTTTAGCAATAATGTCAACATAAAAGATTGGTTTAATTTAAGAACAACATGCAAAATTAATAAACACTAAAGTTATAAAAGAATTTAAGAAACACTTCATCAAGGTTGGATTTCATGAACCATACTAACGCAATATTTTCCTACACAATTTCTCTATCGTGCTCAAACATCCTCATCATAAGCTTACTAAACCCTAATTCCTTAGAAGTAAGTTCTAAGTCAAATATGTCAAAATATTAATTCCTTAACTATTTTAACACATGACTTGTGTTAAGATTTGATGTATAGAATGACCTAGAGATTACGTCTATTCCTAGAACCCAATCTCATGGTTGTTCTATCCAAGGTTAAGTTTCAATTCATTTTCCAATAATTAGATACAACCAAGTAGCAAAGATTTTCATCAAGCACATTTATAATTGAGATAAAACATATGAACAACGAAAGAGATTACATTGCATAGGAAAATTACAAAGAGTATAGGTTCATTACATCCAACCCCAATGAAGGAGGAGTTTAGTCACTTCTAAGCATCTAGAACAAAGGATGGATGAATTTGATGGAATGGATGAATTGTTGTGAAGTCTCCTTGCCCTAGAATGGCGCTTTTTCGTCTCTTTTCTGGTTCTCTCGCGTTCCCACACTCCAGCACTCAGTTTCGTGTAACTTTTCGAAACTATAACCACTTCAGAAAACCGTCTTCTCGCTGGGCGAGATGACTTACTCGCTGGGCGACCGGTGATTACTCGTTGGGCGAAAGAGCACACTCGCTGGGCGATTGGTTCATTTCACTGGGCGACTGGGTCCTGGCAGAATAACCGCAAAATATATCTAACCTAAAAGAACCTAAAAACAACCTAAAACTTCCCACAAACCACATGATTAAGTACAATTAAGAGGTCCAATAAAATAAGAATAATAAGTATTTTTCATACTTATCAGACATAAATGTACATGCCCCACATACTTCAGCTCCTCCTAGATCATCCACTAGGATTTCCAAAAACCATTTCCAAGTCTCTTTGTTCTCTACCTCCACAATGGCGTATGCTAGAGGAAGCATCTGGTCGTTAGCATCCCTCGCCACTGCAGTTAGCAACTCGCCCCATATTTCCCCTTGAGGAAGCAACCATCTAACCCAATAAAGGGGCGACAAACCACAAAAAGCATCTTTGCATGCTTTGAAACATGTGTAAAACCTACTAAATACCGACTCACCTTACATTTCATCCACTTTAACTTTCACTATGCTACCTGGATTGCATCTCAGAATTTCATATGCATAGTCATGTATTCTTTAAAACTGTTCTTTGAATGACCTTTCCACTTGGTCTGAAGCTAAGGACTTTGCCCTACGAGCCATAGCCACTGAAATACTTGTATTCCACTTCTTCAACCCCTTCTCTCGCACATCCTTAATCTTGAATTTAGGATTTTCAATTAAAGACTTCTCTACCTTCATACTAAGCCATTTTGCACTCATAATCTTAAGTTTAAACTCCCTAGAACAATTATGCCTATCAACCACTTTTCTTAGTTGCCATGTCTTGCGTAATGGAATATATGCAGCATATGCGGACCATTCATATTTTCCTTGTGCCCCCATACATTTCACCCCCACTCTTTGTTTATCATTTTTAACCCATCTTATATTTCTACCAGAATGAACTGCATAAGTTATTATGGCTTGTTGCAAATGTTCCTTATCTATGAAATTTGTGCCCACATCCCACCGATAATCAGCCATGGAATTTGGCATGACAAATGTCCCAAAAGGACTACAGCTGCCCCCTTCATCACCTGAACTTTCATCAACACAACCTTCATCATCACTTTCGTTAAGACTAAGGAGGTCATCTGATTGCCTTTCATCTCCTGTTGTCTCTCTATCCGAAATTTTATAACTACCATCTTCCTCACTGTCACTGTATTCCTCTTCCTCACTTTCATTCTCTTTTTCAGTATGTTCCACTTGGTCAGACTCTTGCTCATTATGCACCTCCACACTCCCTTCAAACAAATTGTGATCACCATTGTCCAAACTGATCTGGACATCAACAAGTCCCTCAACCTCATGTTGAACTCCTTCCTCACCCTTCAAGTGAGATTGCACCTCACATTCATTTAAAGCATCACCCCCTATTTGCACTTCAACCCGAACCTCATGAACCTGCTCATTAACCTCCACATTAACCTCCTCATTAACCTCCTCCTTAACATCCTTGTGAACCTGCTCCTGAACTTCCTTTTGAACCTCCTCCTCAACCTCATGTACCTCCTCCCGAACCTCTTCATCAACCTTAATATTAACCTCCTCCTGTACCTCCTCATTAACCTCCACATTTATGTGACTGCCCTCCCCACTCTCTAACTCATCCCCACAAAGCAAACCTTGTTGATCCTCTAAATCGTTTTCCACAACTTCTGCTTCAAAAATACCATGCACAACAAACATGTGAACTTGGCCATAGTGTTTGGCAATGTGCATCATATTTATTGCACCTTTGTCATCCTCCAACATATACATGGCATTCTCTATTGCATACCATAATTCCTTAACATTAACATACCCCATTTCCCTTATTTCCCCTATCACCTCAAAATAACTTCACATGTCTAGGCCACAACCCCAAACAGTGGTTTCCCTACCTATGTAATTAATATGACCATGTTGTTTAAAAAGTCCACCATGGTGGACCATAACTTCGAAACTGTCATCACACATTACACACCAATTTTCAAACAAGTGATATCTGGCAGATACAAAAAAAAAAATTGTAAGCAGGGTCCACAAACACATTTAATATGGCATAAAATATTTGAAAGAACACACACAGGGTCCACGAACATAAAAGGGACCACAACTTTCAAACAAACGACACCGACACCGACAAAGCATGCACACAACCCCAATCCACTGACAAAGATGTTCACTAAAATAGGAAAAAGGAGTGGGACACTCCAATGAAAATTAGAATGGCATACAATAGCAGACAAGGACAACACAAACGAACAATAAAACAAACAAAACCGCTTTCGAAAATCACACCAACCCAATCGTAAACGAGCAAAAACACAATCGCAAACGAGAAAAAACCAAAAACGAAAGCGAAAGCGCAAACGCAATAGAAAACCTAACCTAGATTCGATATCTGCGATGAATTGATGATGATCCCGTAGCAATTGCACAACCCAAATGAACCAAATTTCCTTTTCTTTCTTTCCCCCAAATTCGAGCACAGGTAACCTAAATTCTCAATTTCCTCAGCACAAACCTAAACACGTTTAACCCCTTTTACTTTTTAATCTGCGTTGCAATTTCTTTTTTATTTTCCTTTCTTTTACCTTTTATTTTCGTTAAATCCTGTTAATTAAAAACGTAATGTGTTTAACCCCCTAATTAACCACCTGATTATAAAGAAAAACTGCCACGTAGGATTAGTAATTGGACACGTAGCAAAAAAAAGCCAATTATACAGTGAAACGTTATCAATTTAAACGACGTTACCCAATTAGGACCTAATTGAATCAAATTGACAAAAATTAGGACCTATTTGAGCACCCCGCGAAAATTGGGACCTATTTGAAAAAAGTTGACGAAAATTGGGACCAAAAAGGTATTTTAACCTACTATTTTTGTCCTTTAGTACCCTAATAACTATTGTCAAGTTCTTGTATTTTGTTTAGCCTTGGCATCTAGGGGTGGCAATGCGGGCCGGCCCGCCCCGTTTAGGCCCGCCCCGCATAAGGCCCGCACACCGCGGGTCGGCCCGCCCCGCCCCGCACATTTTATGTGGGTCGCATACTTTGGCCCGCCCCGCATATACGTTGGCCCGCAGGCCCGCGTGCCGGCCCGCTTTTTTTTAAAAATTTTAAAATTTATTTTTTTTTATGATAAAACTTTCAATGTTTAAAAATTGGGAAACTTTAAGAAGTTCACAAAATTAAGTAAAGACTTTGGGGAATTAGATGATAAATTGATAATTCCACATTTTCATCATATTCATACTATGACATACACAATGTATTCTTTAAATTTTAGCACATTAAAAGTTACATAATACTTGTCTTTTTCAGTTATACAAGAATTTGAAATGTTAATGCAAGAGTCCATAAAAGAAGTAATTAATATACACAAGTGCAATTTTTTTTTTAAATTTTATGCGAGCTTGCGGGCCGCGGACTAGCCCGTACGGACCACGGGCCTATGCGGACCGAGTCCGCGCGGGCCTGCGGGCTCACTATCCTAGCCCACCCCGCGGTTTTTCTGCAGGCCCGCGAGCTTGGCCCTAATTGCCATCCCTACCAATAAGTAAGGAGAAGGAGAACAAAAGATGCTATAAATAAAATTATAGGGGTAAAGTAAATGTTTCATTTGTCCAACATCGGGACAGTAAAGGAATTTTTTTTAATTATATTAATTTTTAATTGATTGTAATTATATTAATTTTTAATTGAAAAATAAATTTTAATAATAATTATACTAATTTTAAATTGAGAGGATTGTGGTGGCAATATATATAATATGAAAGTTTTTAATTATATTAACTTTGAGTTAGATTTAAGTATAATTTAATTTGAATTCATTTATTCAAAGATAAGAAAAAATTGTGCCAACAAATTTTTAAAGAAAATGTATATTTATACAATTTTTGATTTTGTACCATGATATTCTCATTCCCGAGTCTACTATGTTACAATAATGTTTGGAATGTAAATTGTAAATACAATGTAAAATTGTAGAATTTTACTATTTAAATCTCAATTTTAACTATTTTACTTAAAAAATTATTTATTTTATAAAAAAACTTAAAATCAACAGAATAAATATTTTAAATGAAAAATTTAAAAGAATTAAAATTTAAGAATTTAGGAAAATAATTAAATTATTTTTAAACAATAATTTTAAATTTTATCTAAAAAAAGAATAATTCTAAATCTTTCATATTTTCATATTCATTTGTTTTTGTATTACTATTTTCTCCTTACCTTTATTTCTATTGGTATTTTGTGATAATTAGGAATGAGAAATTACTTTTTATTATTGATTTGTGATAAAAGTTAGTTTTTATTTAAATTTTTAGGATTATTTTTCTTTTCAAATACTAATTTTATTATTCTTGTTAGTAAAAACACATATGTTACATTTGTATTAAACTTTTTTCTATGATAAAAAAATAAAAAATTATTATTATTATTATTATTATTATTATTATTATTATAAAAGTAAATATAAATATTTTTATAATTTTATTATGAATAACTATTTTAATTTTAAAAAAGTGTTTATTTTTTTTACTAAGTACAAGATATTTTTTTACATTTCTTTTATTGACGTATGATAAGAGTTTTTTTTTTAATAATATTATGATTATTTTTTTGTAATTGTAGACCATATTATTGTTTCTTATATTCTTTAATCACGGTTTGGATTGAAGAGTGGATTTGAGAGAAAAAGTGAATGAATGAATTTAACGAGTGAAGAGAAGGTTGTGATGTTGTTTGGATTAAGGTATTTGAAATGATGGATGGGAATTTGAAGAAAATTTTTTTGAGAGTTTGTGAATGATGTGATAAGTATGATAGAAAAAAATGTTCAATCCATAAAAATAGATAATTACTAAATTGTCCTTGTGAGAAAATGTGATATAAATTTAAATATACGTAGTGAAAATTATATTACAATCAAATCAAATTTGGTATCATTTTATTACATTCTCTTAAAGTGTAGAATTTTAAGTAGGTTAAATCATAAAGTAAAATGATGGAGGTGTGTGTATGAAAATGAGAGGTGCATGATGCAAAAGATGGGTGCTGAGAGTAAGGCTGGCATAGCCCAAACCCCATTTCATCTTCTTCTCCAGAAAGAATCCCATTTCATGCTTGCTTCGTCTCCAACAGTAATTCCCTTCGTATCTTGTCTATATACGCGGATGTATGAATCCTTCCCTCCTTCAAACTCTCGCCTGCAAATCGTCACAGATCGCTTCAAACAAATGTGAGAGACAGTCACAAATCTGTCTTCACACTTCAGCGGATTAACCGTTGAAGACAGATTTGCATGCATGAAAATGGTTTGTTTTCCATTATTTAAAGAGATACGTCGGAACGAATTTAAAAGGATGGATACAAATTTGATCTTCACAAAATGCACAAATAAGAGGAAGATATAAGGAATGTTGTTCACATTATATGTTTGATCAAAATATCCTTTTTTATAATTGCATGGTGAAAAGAATCTATTTATATATATAGATATATATATATATATATATATATATATATATATATATATATATATATAATCAAAGTTTATTTTATTTTGTTTATATAAATAATATAATGAAATAAATAAAAAAATAAAAATAAAAATAAATTATACTAATTATAAATAACAAATTCAATATTCCATTTTAATATAATTTCTATAATTTATATTTATATTTATATCACATTTATTTTTAAAAGTAATTATATAATTTTATCCATTAAAACATTATTTTAATTTATCATATACATCACATCATAGACAAATACTCGTAAGCTTTTCTTTATTCATCATTTCAAATCTTTTAAGCTATGTTCACTTCAAAAGATGAATTTGAGGAAGAGTGAAAGGATGAATTTGAGTGAATTAAAGGGTGAAGTGTATGTTGTTTTTTTTAAGAAATTTGAAGATGAAAGTGAGTAGATTTAGAAGTAAAGTTTATGAAATTTTGTGTGTGAGTTGAATGATGTGATAGATAAAAAATAAAGTTTTAATGTATTAAAATGTAAGATTACAATTTTGCCCTTAAAATTAAAATTAATATATTCTTCACTACTATAATATTAATATTAATTATAATAATTATTATTAATATTATTATTTGTTATGGCTAATTATTTTTATTTTATATATATAACTCACCTCTAAGAAGAGCAAACTGGAATTACTTTACACCTGCAACATTGAACGTTCTTTTCATCTTCTGCAAACTATTTTGATGTATAGGTGAACATTGAGACATTGATGATGTAATAGAGAAAATAATATGAAATTTGTACCAAGATAAATTAAGTTATATTCGTGTATGTAAATTAAATAAAATACTGTGATTAATACAATAGCAAGACCCACGCTTGAGAATAAAGTAAGGGAAAGCAGTGCAGGAGAGTGAGAAGAATAGGTAATTTAGGAGTTGGTGTGTCTATAAATGTGCATATATTGGAAGTGCTAAATTCAGAACTCATTAATAATTTTGGAGCATTGAGAGATTCGTTCCATGTTATGGGAGATTGGATCTCTTACTTTCACACTCACACAGATACGTTCCACTTGAGCTGGGATTGGATCTCTTACTTTCACACACATATCCAGATCCGTTCCACTTGAGCATTAATCAGATCCAGCTCTTTAAGCACGTCCAGATTCGTTCCAAGTGAAGTGGGAACAGATCCATGCTCTTTCAAATAGCGTGCACATGCTCACTTTACGATAAATCTAATGTGTTTTCTTCATGAATCTTAAATAGTATCATTGCTCAAAGTTGGATTGGTAGAGGGTTAAATTTGTATTTAACCAATGAATCAACTCAAATGATCACGTATTACGCGAGATTGAAAAACTGATAAATCGTGCTAATCGCTGCATTTCCTTGCTCTTAATTCTCTTCAAACGAACATCAACATTACTACGTAATCCATCTTCGCATTTCCGTTCAACCTCAAACGAACACAACATTAGGCCTTGTTCTTTTGAGGGGATCTACTGTTCAAAAGGATTGGAGAGGAAGACATGGAAGGTGATCACCTTGTTCTTTTTAGGATGATGCAAGGGAATGACATGGATGGAATAGATGGATGACTAAAAAATTTCATCCCTCTACCTTTTGAAGAGATTAGAAGGTGATGGATATAAAATTACCATTTTATCCTCGTTATATTTATTTTTACCTCTTTTATCCTCTTCATTTTTGTACATGTGTTTAAATTAATTTGTATGTTTAAATTAATTTTACAATTTATTTTAACCGTGTTTAATATATCAAAAACTATTTCTATGTTTAATTTTGTAATTTATCCATAAATTTATCTTTTAATCTTAAATTATTTTGTTAGTATAAATTAAATAAATTATTCTAAATTATTTATATAGCATTTTATTACTTTTAACATTAAGGATATTTTGGTAATCTCATTTTTTTATCTATTAAACTTTTTTTAAATATGTCACATCACTCAATTCAATTATAAACTTTTACGAATTTCATTCTCTAATCTACTCTAAAACCACCTCCTAATCCCTTCAAATATTTCCTCTCAAAAAAACATAGCCTTAATCTAAACTATACAATAATTTCCTCTCCATTCTGTCAAATTCATCCACTCATTCTCCCTCAAATTATTTCCGCAATCCAAACACACCATTAAGATTTTTTTCTTTATTAATATCACAAAGCTATATATGGTGAACTATTTTTTTATTACTGTCTTTCATAATTATTTGTTGATGTTTGTACTCATTATTTTCTTATAATAAATATCAATATTTTTTTTGTCAAAAATTTGTTAGAAATTTTTTTCTAATATTGTTTGCGAAAATTTTGAGTCAATATTAGCTAGGATTTTTTGTTTGTTAATGTGAAGTGAGAAAATTTGTTAGCCAACATTGATCTAAAACTTGAGAAAAAAAAAACAAAAACTAGTATAAAAAAATTATTTTGGTTAATGTTAATTTAAATATTTGTGCTTGATATCAATAGAAAAATAATCTTAATCAATGATAATTGAAAAAAGGAACTTCATCGATACAAGATAAGAAAATCTTGATAAACCTTTACCGAAAAATAACATCAATTGTCTAAAATTCTTATCAATAATATATATGTTTTTTAATTATTAACTATTATTTGATAATTAAATATATGTTTGATATTTTTATGATAATTAAATTATTTTATCCGAATAAGTTTGACTTGGTTAGTTAAATTTAGATGATATCGAAGAATATACATTCAAATGGAATCAAGTCAAATTAAACTAATGTTGAACCAAATTGGTTGAATCAAAATCAAATTAAGATCATGTCAAACTTCATTTCATCATGTTTATTAAGTAGATTTAAGGAAAATTAAATTTAGTTGAAAAAGTTAATCAAATATATATTTAATTCAATTTAAATTAAATTAAAAAAATTTAAGTCAAATCAAATAGATCTAATTAAAATTATTTGAATTATAAATTTATTTTATTTTATTGAATTTGGGTTATATCTAGATTTTGGAAAATCTAGTCATCCCTAAATTCATTGATTGTTTTAAAAGAAATTTATTTATTAGATAGATATTATGAGTTCAGATCCTCTTGTTATAAAAAGGAATTGCATGGTATCCACCTTCCATTATTCATACATTTAAAAATAGTCCTAAATGAATCCATTATAATTAAACAACAAAATGATTAAGAATGTCAAAGCGGGTCAAGCCTATCGTGTCAGTCTGCCAGGCTACCAAGAAAAGGGATACCATGTTGAAATTTCTAACCTGCCAATCCATTGTGGCTTGATCCTGTCAAACTGGCATGTCAAAGACGAGTCAGCCCGTCCTAGTCCACTGACCCTTCTTTATGTTTAAAAATTAAAAATAATTAAAATAAATAAATTTTTTATATTATATAAACAAATTTATATATATAAACAAATTTTATAAACAAAATTAAAAAAAATTAAAGAAATAAAAAAGTGATGGGTAAGTTCGTCGACCGCTCTGATGCGGAATGTGTTACAATGTTTAATCTATTTTTCAATAACGAACTAATCCAGCCCGACCTATTTTTAGCGGATCAAAAGCGGGATAGACCAAAATAGACTAGACTGACACATTTTGTCACTCTGAAAATAATCAACCAACACTAAGAGAACCCCATGTGAAAACAACTATATGAGACGGTGGACTTCATTCAAAACCACTAAATTCCTACCTTGTCACAGGCCCACCCACCCTTCTCGTTTTTGGAGAGTAATTTTAAATTAATGATTTATTATCTTCATAAAATCTCGGTATACATATGTCACCAACTTCATTAATCCTTACCTCAGTTATTCATCTGTTTACAAGGACAACTTCCATTGTTATCTTTCTATCAATCAAAGTTTTGAGAGTAGTAACTAGCTTCACTGGATCAAAAGTTGATCATGACCAAGCGCTGTTCTAACTCTAGTGTATTATACTTCTCTGTTCTGCTTTCCCTTATCTCATGTCTTGACAAAAACTTTTGGACCGCATATACAGTTTCAGAACTATTGTCATGGAAGAGATTTGCGAATTTCCAGACATCTGAATATTGTTAGGTTTTAATTTACATTTTTTTCATTTGTGTGTAAACAGGGTGTGATGGCAGGAGCTAAGGCAGCTGTTTGTTGCCACTCTCGCCACTGCCATTCCAGGTGTAATTACTCCTTCCCCCTATTCAATTTTCTTTGGTTCATTCAATTACTTTGGACATTAAGCTGTAATGAATCTCGATCATTAGTTTACATTTGACATAACCATTTCTTAATATTCAAATCAAGATTTTTATTTATAAATAACTAACTGGAAATTATGTTCGATATGCAGCTGGCTAGTGTAAGTATGCTGCTACATTGGACAAGTGCCAATCTCAATCACACTGCTCAAGCTCTCATAATTTCTACAGGTAAATGACTCATCCTTAGTGCTGCCAACGATTTCCTCGTGATGACCATATTACTACTAATGTTTGAATTAGTCATCAAAATATCGTATTATGTAAAACAATGGAGGGAGCAGCGTATTTAATAGTTGCTGACAAGACCGTTTTGGCAACTGCAAGAAAGAACTCCTTCAATTCAACCCACCCTCCAATCCATCGAACTCATCACACGTGTATGCATCTATAAACAAAAGGGTTTACATTTCAATAGAGCGAGAACATATGTACCAATTATCAGTTAATTATATGAATGCAAATCATCCACCTTTCTTCTACACAAGAGCAAGTGTTATATACCATTGAAAAGAGATGAAGTTTCACCAGCAGTCATTGCATGAGCATAACCCGTCTTTGAAATGGTGAAAACGGTTTCTATCTCTCGCAATTATTTCCCTTTTGAAGATCTTGGATATTAGCTTGGTAGCCGAATGGCAATTTCTACAAACACGAAGATTCTTGACGATCCTAATTGTAGTCCCAGGTTTTGTGCTTATCAAGCCGAAGGCAATAGCCAACTTCTCACTGTGTTGACTCAAAGCCCCTTCTTTCCATTCCTCATCCATATCATAGAGTACCTCAGAAGTATCAGGCACAAACCCAGACTCCTCCAAAAGCTTATCGACCTCGTCCAACATTCTATAAATATATTCACTCTGTGAGTGCAACTTATCACCAACGAGAAATTCATGCACAACACCATCAATCTCTATGGAGGTGCATCCGGGAACTTTCTTCATTCCTTTGTCGTTTAACCTGGTTCTTATCCTTGCAACATCGTCCCACCTGCCAGCTCCTGCATATATGTTTGACAAAAGCACGTATGCCCCAGAATTTTCTGGCTCTAATTGAAAGAGTTGTTCTGCAACATATTCACCGAATTCAACCTGTCCATGAATCCTACAAGCATTAAGCAGGGAACCCCAAATAGCTCCATCCGGTTCCATTTCCATATTTCCCATCATAACTTTAGCTTCTTCGAACTTCCCACTTCTAGCTAGGAGATCTATCACGCAACCATAGTGTTGCAATTTTGGTGAGATCCCGTAATCTTGGTTCATTGAACTAAAATATTGTTGTCCAACATCCACCAAACCAGCTTGTGTACAAGCAGACAATACTCCAACAAACGTGATATCATCGGGCTGGAACCCCTCTTTGATCATTTCTTCGAAAAGTGCAAGAGCCCTCTCTGCATGTCCATTCATAGCAAACCCTGATATCATGGCATTCCAAGAAGCCAAACTTCTAGACCATTTGCTTCTAAACACTTGTTCCGCCACCTCAACGCAGCCACACTTTGCATACATGTCAATGATACTAGTCCAAAGAGAAACATTATTCGTCCCTTTCAAGATTTTATCAACATATGCATGAACCCACTTACCAAGGTCAAGAGCACCTAGGCAAGCACAAGCCGGAAGAACGCCCAAGAACGTTACATCGTTAGGCGTCACTTTCTCTCTGAGCATGAGATCAAACAAAGCTAAGGCCTCCGGGTACAAACTCAAGTTGGAATAACCACCAATCATAGTATTCCACAAAATCAAATCTTTTTCCCTTATCCCATCAAACAGCTCACGAGCCGTATCAATTTCACCACACTTACAATACATATCAACGAGCGCGTTAACAAGCTGAATATTCGAACCAAGCCCCTGTTCTCTAACCCAAGAGCCAATCCATTTTCCCAACTCCAGCGATCCCAAATGCCCACAAGCAGAAAGAACACTCACCATTGTACTCTTATTCGGCGACACGTCAGCCTCCTGCATGCTACTAAAGCAAGCCAAGGCTTCTTCAAAGCGACCACCTTGAACATACCCAGCAATCATGGCATTCCACGAAACCACATCCTTGGCGGGAATTTCATCAAAAAGGCGTCGGGCATCGTCCACGTGGCCCTCGGAGACATACCCAGTAATAAGAGCGGTGAATGACACAGCATCTCTGAAAGCACTTTTATCAAACACCAACCGCGCATGCTGCAATTCACCCAATTGGGAGTACATGTGAATGAGGGAAGTATGAACGTGGGGATGACAGTGGAGGGCGAGCTTGAGTACGTGAGCGTGGAGCTGTTTCCCCAGGTGGGTGGCTCTGGCTTTGGCACAGGACTTAAAGAGAAAGGGGAAGGTGTGGGAATTGGGGTGGAGACCAGAGTGTAACATGTGGTTGTAGAGGTGTAATGAGGAGGTGGGAGCGGGGGTGAGGGAGTGAGCGCGGATGAGGGTGTTGCAGATGAGGATGTTGGGGTGTTGGATGGAATGGAAGAGAGAGAGGGCGTAGGAGAGGTCCTGGGAAGGGGAAAGGGCGCAGAACTCGATGAGTTTGCTCTGAGCGAAGAGGGTATTGTGGAGACCCGTTTTGATGATGAGGGAATGGATTTGTTTGAGGGTAGCGATGTTGGGGCAATTGGAGAGGAGAGTGAGATGAGGGTGGTTTTGGAGAATGCTGTAGGGAGGATCAGAGGCGGCGGGGAGAAAGTGAAGAATGGAAGAAGACACTGAGACACACGACAACGCCATGGTTTTCCCAATGTTCTTGATGATAACTTGTCTGCAACACAAGCCATTGGCAAATGATAAGAGTTGGTTTCAGAGCATGTCCTTCTCGACCATAGTACAAAGGGAAATTATCTTTTGACAAAAAACATTTTGACAAACTTAACAAACTTGCTAAAAATAGAATTAAAATAGATTAAATTTTATTTTTTAATTAAAATAAAGTAATAAAATAATTTTTTTTTACCTAAATAGAAAACTTTGTTAAAAAAACATTGTCAACCTATAATAGCTTTAGTAGAAAATATCACTTGTTATTTTTTGAATTTTTTTTCATAAATTGTATTTTCAAATATATCGCATGAATGTTAGTTATCTTTTATATTTTAAGAAATGGACACTAGTTGTCAACCATAAGTATAGTTAATAAGTAATTTTTAATTAAATAATTTTGTTTAGCAGTCAACATTGTTACGAGACATATGAGTTAAAAAATGGTGTAATTCAATTTTATTATTATGGACAAATTTTAAATTTTTTATAAATTTAGTTAAAGTTATTCTGTTTGACGATTAATAACTTTTATTACAACCATTTTCATTAAGTTACGTTTTTTTTTTCAAAAAATCAATGTTTACAAATATAATTTTCTAAGTTTTTCAAATCGAGCTTTCTAAGTATTTTTTTTATTTATTTTTTAAATTGTGTTTTTCTAATTACCTTTTTAATTTTTTTTTAAAATCATACTTTTAATGGGAGCAGTTGCGTGCTAAAATATAAAAGGTGTCCGAGTTTCAAAATAAAATATTATTCAAATTTTAATATGTAACACGTTTCAAATAATGTTAACGTCAATTTAACATTAGAAACCAAATTAACTCTATTAAAATATATTTGATTCGGTTCAGTAAAGAAAAAACTATAGTGCATAATGTTCATAAATAAAGGGATAAAATTACTAATTCAGTCTTTGCATAACGTGGTTTGTGGTTTTTAGATTAGTAAACTCAATAAAAAAATATTAAAAGGATTGATAATTTAAATAAACAGAAATTGGAAATTAAAATTTTTTATTGTGTGCATGGATTATTTGGTTCCTATTTTTGTTCAAAAATGTGAAGTTGATTCTCTAATTTTTTTTAATCTCAATTTGGTCTTGATTTGTGAAAATTTATGCAATTTAGTCCCAATTTTTTAAAAATTGATATAGTTTTTTTTTCGTTAAATTTCTTGAAATAAATCAAAACTTTTTTCATCAAAATTAACACTTATGTTAATTAAAACAAATCATTCTTATTAATAACTTCAATTTTAATGAAAAATCATTAGTTTGTTTCATGAAATTTAACAAAAAGAATCAAATTGTATCAATTTTTCATAAATGATAACCAAACTGCATCAATTTTTTCAAATTGGGGCTAAATCGAGACTAAAAAAAATTGAAGAATCAACTTGACACTTTGAACGAAAACAATGACCAAACGAGTGATTAAATCTATTCTTTTCATTTCAATAAAAAAATATATTTTTTGGCTAATTTTGATTGATCCATCCATTTTGTTATAGATATAATAGATATATTTAGAAATTTATCTTCATAATATTATTGGGCATGTGACAAACTGAAATATGATTTGTATAACATGACCAATAATCCTTATTTCAAACAAGATAAAACTGAAGTCTATAAGGTTTGTAAATGTTTACTAATTTATAAATTAAATAAGTATTAGTACTTGCAAATGGCAAAATGAACAAACGACAATGACATGTGGATAAAGTAGTTAAAGATCTTGAAACTCCATACAAGTACATTATTTGTCTTTAACATTGATTGTCAACTAAGTTGGAAAGTTACTATCTCTTGAACATCAAAGTTATAATTTTCTCAAATATAATTTTAAACACGACTCATGCTTGATTTTTGTTCATATTTTATGAGTAAAGTGGTGATTGAAGTATTTGCTTTTACTGGATTTAAAACAACCGTGACAATTTGGGTGAGTCCAAAATTTTAATAATCTTGAGCAATAATATTTGACAAAAAAGTATGAGATGATTCAATTTTTGTTATCTCTCATTAGAAATGACAAAGAGTTAAACCTAATCGGTTAACCTACTAGTCTGCAACAATTAATGATTTGGGATTGGTATTTTCAACTTGTCATCATGCTTGCCTCATTTGCCTATGAATTCTTATCACCTTTGAGTTAAACAAATGATCTTGATTAGTTCACAAGGTGTTAAGGAACTCCAAAACCCATAGATGAAGGATCATTAATGGCTTAAGCATGAAAAACAATGGGTTTTGGTTACAAATTGAAGGAAAAATAAAGAAACATGAACAAGTTGTAAAATGAAATAGAAAATAGATTGAAGGAAGCACATTTTATAGAACACTCCACCTCCAAGAGAATTCCCAAAGGGCAAGTGTTACAAGGATTCATTACTTGAAAAAAAAAATTCAAGATAATAAAAAGTAAGAGAAATAACTCTCAAAGTTTACTCAGAAGGAGAATTTTTTTCAATTTTTTCAATCTTCAAAAGGGATTTTCAAAAAAGGCATAAACTTCTTTATATAGACAATGTCATATCTAGGAGAGGGAAGACATTAGAAATATTAGAATACCAAATGTAAAGATAAGACTATTTAAGTTAAAGTTAACTTAATTAATCATGTGATTAACACTTAGCTAACTTCTAATTACGAAAACATACGAAATTCTTTAAAATTAGGAAAAAAACACATTGTAGTTTTCAAAATTAAGAAAAAACTATGAAGAAGCACATGTGATTTACGGAGTGGTTAAAAAAATATGTAAAGTAGTTATAATCATAGTTACACTTATGAAAGTGACATGTGTGATTAGAAACTGTTCATATCATTTCCAAACCCTACAAAATATTTTATGATTCAAAAGTTTTTCAAAATTGAGAATTTCTTTATTTTCTTTTCTTAATCTTTTGATCATTTCTTTTGTAAAAAATTTTAGAATCTTTCGTTAATTTTTTTTCCTATTTTTTCATGCGCTTTTAATTTATTTTTAATGCTTATTTTCTTTTTCTTTATTAAATTTCTCTCCAAACATACTTACATGAACAAACACTTAGATAAAATAAAAGAAAATATGTAAATACATCCGACAAGATAGAAGGATGAAAATGAATCCTACATAAAAAAAAGGTGAATCTCATTCAGAAATGAATAAGATGTAATTGTTGTTTTATTAAAAAATTAAGGGATGAAAATGTTTTTTAACATAATCATGTAAAGCTAAGTGTTATTTCTCTCAATATTAATATAATATTATATTTCATAAAAATTAATCTATTTAGTTGAGTGAATGTAAAATAAGATTATCTTAAACAACCATATGAATGAGATTTATGAGTGACAATGTAGGTTGAGCTTGGCAGACTCACCCGTAGGTTCGCAAAAAAAATGGGGCGGCCAATAGATTGAACTCGTTGGTCTGCAAAAGTTCGGTCCGCATAACCTATAACACACACATTAGTCCACGATCCACATAAAAAAATCTTGCACTTATGTATGTTGATTACTTTTCTTATGAACTTTTACGTTAATCATGAATGAAAAATTGTTCTATTAGTAAAAAAGACAAGTATTTATATATTTTTGAATGTGCTGAAATTTAAAAAATAAATCGTGTATGTCAAAATATGAATATGAATATAATGAAAATGTTAAATTATCATCAACTCCACAAAGTCTTTGCTTAATTCTTAATTTTAATTTTGTAAATTTGTTAAAGTTTCTTAAATTTGTTAAACATAGAAAACCTTATTATCATAATTTTTCTTTTAAAAAACTAGAAACATACCGACCCACAAAATGTACCAAACTTTTCAACCTTTATTTTGAAAGTGAAACTAACAAACTCGACTTATATTTTGAGTTAATACAGGACGGATCTAAGCACACCGGACCGACCCACTTTACCGATACTAATGAGATTAATAAGAGAGAAGACAGAATTGAATGGGGGTATTAAAGTGGACTAGGTAACCTGCTGCAGTGGTCGTTTTCATTATACCTGTGTTATATGGAATCTGGAATTATGTATCCATAGCATGGTTTAAGAGCACTTTTGTTAGTAGCAGATACTCAAAAACATTGAAACAAGTGACAATTCCATTTCTTTTAACTTTTAAAATCAGCGCCATGACGCCACGCTCAAGAGCTTCACCCATCCCATTATTCTTATCCTTTCATTCATACGTTACATCCAATCGATTAAATGCATATAGTATGGGATTCCCATTTCACTTTAAGATTTTTTGTTTATTTAAAGGCATCAATAAATCACGAGAATAAAATATTATACATTTCTCTTCTGTTATAAAGTAGAACGTTACTTAGGTGTATTATTTTTTAAGATTTTGAAAGCTCGTTTATGTAAAAATTTCAACGAAATTTAAAATAGTTTGCGAGAAAGTAATACTTTATAAAGTATTTTGATAATTAAAATCTTAAAGAATTATAAAATATAAATTCGGACATTTATCTCGGACATTTATATTTTTAAAAGTTCATCTTACTTATTATCCTATACAGATAAATCTTTATACAGACAAATTTTTCCTGTCTTTTTTTTTTTAAACTCCCTCTCTACAGGACAACGGTCCAAGAGAATTTCATACTTCACTTCGAAAGTCCTCTATTCAAATTCGGGAACAATATTAATAATTATAATGTTTATTTGTCTAAAAATCATAAAGTAATTTTGTTAATTTTTACTTTGTTTGTAACATGTAATAACTAATAATAGCACACAAATTACATAGATATAAAACAATATTTAAAATTGGAAGAAAGAGAACTACATATATTGTTGTTAATGTTGATATTAAGTCTAAATGAAAGTTAGAAAAGTCATAATGAAAATAGAAAAAAAGAGTTACATATTTAGATGACATTATATTATATGAAATTTTATTTATTCATATAAATAGAAAGTTACACGATAAACAATATAACATAACAAATAACAAATATAGTTAAGAAAGATCTTAAAAATTTTTAATATCATCTTAAGAAGTTGACTTTAAGTCTAACTTAATCTTAAAAATCGATATGTAAGGTAAGATTTATACTCACTTATATAATATAAACTCGTCTTAGTTATAGTTGACGTGAAATCTCTAATAATAACTAAAAACACTTGGATTGTGTTCTTTTAGGTGGATTCCCTATTCAAGAGGAATGAGAAACGAGTATTAGAGGGTGATTGTCTTGTTCTTTTCGGAGTGATGGAAAGGGATAGGGAGGGAGGATTAACATGATTCATAATAAATGTCATCCCTCTAGTTTTGGTGAGATTGGAGGGTAACATATGCTAAATGACTAATTTATTCTTTTTGTATTTTTTTTTCACGTTATCCTCGTAATATTTACTTATTTTTTCACCTTACATATTAAATTTATTTTCATACAAAATATATTGTATTATTCATTTTTTAAATATTTTTTTATAATTTCAATAATTGAATAAAATTTATAAAAATAATTCTAAATCATTTATATATAATTTTGGGTTAAATATGTTTTTAGTCCCCCAATTTAATGAAAATTAGAATTAATCCCTCTTCGAAACTTTGATCTAATTTAGTCATTTAATTCTAAAATTGCGTGGATTTAATTCTTTTAACCTAATTTTCTTAAATTTATTTGATGTTTCGAACGCACTTTATGATAGCATTTGAGTTATTTCTATTATTTGATACATTTTTACTTCAATGTTAGCTAGCTAAAAAACTACCATAAAACGCATTCGAAACGTTAAATAAACTTAAAAAAAATTGGTTGAAAGGACTAAATTGAGTCAAAGTTTCGAAGAGGGAATAATCTCAATGTTCACTTAAAGTTGAGCGACCAAAAACATATTTAATCCTTGTATAACCTATAACAATAGGGACATTTTTGTAATCTAACTTTTTTATCTATTAAAAGTTTTTTTAATATATCACATTGGTAATTCAGTCCTAAACTTTCGCAAACTTCTCTACCCAGTATAAAATCACATTTGAATCCCTCAAAAGAAACAACATCAATTTCACCTTCTAATTTGTTCGATCTCTTCCTTTCCTTCTTCCTAAAATCATTCCTCCCAAAAGAACACAACCTTAATAGTCTTGGTTCAATCCAAATTTGTCATAAGTATTTTTCTTGTAAAATAAAATCTTGATGGAAGACACCTCCTAATTGAAATAGTCTATAAAAAAACTAATACTTTTGTGTAAATTAATTTTCACTTGGTATATATAATATGTATCCACTTGGTAAAAAAAATATTAAATTAATTTAATGTGAAATTACTTGTATATTTAAATTGATTTTACCTAATCAGTCGATGTGAGACTTTCAACAAATCCCCTCACGTCAATATATATATATATATATATATATATATTATATAATATAATATAATATAATATGTTCAACAAACAATAAGTTTCACTGAGTTGTACCACAAAATTGGTTAGTAAAGTGAGTTTTAAACTCATATATATATATATATATATATATATATATATATATATACATATATATATATATATATTTTTTATTTTTGGTCAATTTGAGTCTTCAAACATTCACAAATAAAAGATTTTATTGCACGTGACAAGTGACCGGCATTTTTAATGAATATAGGGATTAAAAATATATTTTGAAGGAAAAGCACATTAATTACTTTTCTATTACTTCTCTGCCATAACTTCTAAATACAGAAATATCTGGGAAATAAAATAAAAGGATGACTGAAGGTCTGACTATGACTTGGTGTCTTGTTATGCAAAATTTTATTTGGAACAGCATGACATAAGGAACTCAATTAAATAGATGCTCCTACACAATTTTTTTATAAGTAGAATATGGAAAACAATATGGTTTTCATAAACTACCTTAAACTACAGCTAGTAATTAGAAGCAATATGACATAACATCTTATTTTATCCTAATGAAAAAGCAATTCTATGACTATTTCCAGAGGGCCTTGATCAATGATTTATCATAGAATGTCGTTTGAAGAAGAAAGTTGAGGGTAATCATCCATATTGCTGTTCATCTGAAATTTCTTCCTTTAGTCTGCAGTACCAGGAAGTAATGTGCAACTGAGGTTAAATAGCAGTTGAAAAATGAAAGATTATCCTTAGAATACTTTGAACAAAGAACAACTGAAAGGTTAAAATTTAGAGTACCCTACCAAAATCCCTAGGCATTTTGCATTTAAAGCATTCTTCCCTGCTAGCATAATTATGCCCTCCACAGCCAATTCTGTTACCCAAGAAGAAGGAAAAATGTTCAGTATGTTCACTGTTAGGTATATTCTTCTGTATATTGTGTTGAAAATTTAAGTGTAAGTCTAAATATTATATTAAATAAAAAAAAAATATCAATGAATCTTTCAAGATTATATGATGAAACATGAATTCGAACATAAAAAATTCACTATCATCTTTTAATCCAAAATCTTAAGACAATAAATTTATAATTTTTCTTTCTTTTTCAACTTTCTCATTTTTATTCATGTGATACTTGGATTTTCAACACAATTATTAAAAGTGATGGTAATTGTAATGTAGGATAAGAAAGAGATACTATTTTGAGCAGTGAAAATGTGAATGGACCTTGTGCAAAGCCAGTCTCCATTCTTCCATCCTGGGGGGAAAGTGTGAGATCCATATTCTCCAGAGTTGCTGCCATATACTGAAGAGTAATGATCTTTGACTGCACCACATTTATAGCACCTTGATCTACCGGCATAGTTATGACCTCCACAGTTGCAGAACCAGTCCCCTGCCAAAGCTTCAGTCTTTTTGTATCTGTAGGTTGAAGGGTCAGGTCCCCCATACTTGGGGTATCCACAGCTCTGGCATGCTTCCCTCTTTTTGAAATTTATATGCTCACAAACACCACACATCCAATCTCCTCCAGACCAGCTCATTTTCCTGATCAATATCTTCAATTGTGGTCCTAAATTAATAAACTTGTGTTCCATCATTTCTCAATGCAACAGAAACGGGATATATATGCATGTAGCCTAGTCACAAAAATGGCAGATATTATCAATCCTTCTGTAATGCATTAAGAGTTATGATCCAAGCTTCTGTTAAAAGCATGCAGTATTTGGTTAATCTGCATAGGAACTGCAATTTCCATTTGTCCTTCTCTACTAAATCTATTCATAGGGGTTGAGCCTATATGAAGTTCCACAGCACTCCATTAACAAAGAAAGATCACGCATAACATCCACGTATAAGAAATTGTTTGAGATTCGAATGACGAGTATAGAAACAAAAATTTACCTTTCAAGGAGAATTATGAACACTATAAGTATTACGCATGTAATGACTTGTGAGCTACTGTAGTAGTAGTTTTAGAGTCGCACGAGTCAAGATGATGACTCTGTTGGTTGTGTTGCCAGACTTTATATACTAGTTGTAAAACACATTGTGGTGGGAGCATAAATACAGTGTCTCTTCGTTCCACGTAATCTCTTAAAGTAGGAATTACTTGAAGGCCTAGATAAAAGACACTTTACATGCAATAGAAATAATCACACACAAGTTACTTTCTGCAGGTTCCTGTTTATAAAACAAACAATTATAATTTATAAAACTTGCTTATGAACAAACTAGTTATCAAATGGTCTAAGGTCCGGTAGATGCTAAGAAACTACGTGATTTAATGAGACCATGACTATTTAGAAACATTTGATTAAGATTTTATCTAGTCATTCTTCGTTTAAAGAATCTTCAAATTTAGGATTTTTCATATATATATAGTGAACTAATACGAATATTTTTTGTTTATATAGTAATTATCTTTTTCATTTATATTCGATGTAAAACTCGCAGTAATATTCATATTTAGAATCTTAATATTATTATATTACATATAAAAAAAAGTAATTAAAATGACTTGGCCACGTATTGAAAAGACAAATAGAGGCATCGAGGAGGAGTAAAATGTATGAATTTTAGCCATATGAAAAGAATAAGAAAGAAAAGGAGAGGAACAATTGTAAATTGTTAATAAATTCTGATAATAAATAATATTAATAGGAAACTGGCTGCTAAGTCGAATAACATTGTGACATCTACATAGGCTATCTTAATACAATTAGACTAATGGTGTTGTTAGTGGAAAGTGGAGAAAAAGGGTAAGAACAGTGCATGCATACACGTTTGTTTATCTAGTCTTTGCCCATCTTTACGTGATTCCTATGCATTATTGAGAGGAACATATCCAAGCTAGGTAAGGCTAAGAGGGACAGTTGCTATGTGATAGATATGTGTTCAATATTTTTTTATTCTATTCTACTTCTCCTTCTACTCCATTTTCTCACTTCTTCATTTTATTTATTTAAATGAGACAAAGAATCAGGTCATGAATTGCTGCTCCCTTGGTCAAAAATGGCTTCTTCTATGCTGAGTATAAGAGCAGGGGGCATGCAGGGGTAAGCATGAACTAATGTTACAAAAGCATTAATCATGTGAAAACAAGAACAACCAAGAAAATTAAATGAGAATCAAACAAAAAAATAGAGCTTCAAAAGATTTGCTGCGAAGGCGTGGAGAAAACATGAAACAGGCATGAAAAAGGGTGGTGGTTCTTATTGGGTACACATCAGATGAGAGTATAACAGGGAGAGAAAGAAGTGGTGGAACAAGTGAGAGTTGGGTTGATACTCTCTGAAAATCTTTCCCTCAAAGAGAAGGAAAGTGCAGAGATGTGAATGAGATTTTAGACAACACTCCTAAGTCTCTTTCCCTGTTTACTCTCCTTTCAATGTTGGGATATTTGTATGTAGTAATACACTTATTATTTAATTAATATATTCTATGGATGATCTGCCATTAATTCATTCATGTTAAATAATAACTATTAAGTTAACTTTTTTTCATAATATTATGGAGATAATGAAAATGTAGAGAAGGGAAAGAGGAAGAAGAGACCAGGAAAGATACGAAAATATTTTTTAACATAGTTTTTTTACAATGTTGACGTGATAGCATCTTATTGAATAAAAAAAAGATTTTGTGTAGTCTGGAAAGAGAAGAAAAATGTTCGGTGTAACTTAAAAAATAAGAGTTGGTCAAAGTTTGTTAAGAAAAACTTTGTCAAACTATCATTGTCTCGAAAAATAATAGAAAATGCTCATGTAGGATTTTCATCTCATATCTTCACGCCAAAACATATACATTTTAAGCGTGAGATCAAATATTATTGGATTGACTTTTTGATGGTTCTCATACTATTTTAAGAAATGTAAGTCTAACTCAACCTTATAAAATCAGTTTGTATAAGATGAGGTTTGCACTCACTTATATATAATTAATTTATTTTATCTCTAATTGATGTGAAATTTCAAACACATTGCATTATACATCACTTCACATTCTTTCCGTAATGTTATGGAATACTTAATATCATAACAAATCAACTATTCAAATTCAACTAATTTCATTATGAAAATTTAAAGGACTAAATATATTTGTACTTCATAAACTTGGACGCACAGTTAAAATTTATGTATATCTCAAATTTTAGTCCCAAACTTTAAAAATGAATTAATATAGTCCTCTTAACCCAAATTTTTCAATCTTATTCACTTTTAAGATAGCATTTGCAACTAATTATATATATATATATATATATATATATATATATATATATATATATAAAATATAAATTGATCTTACATTTCGTTAATTGGAACTTCCAACACACCTCTTTCACACTAAGACATATATATATTACAAACATGAGACTGTAGGTAGTTCAATAAAAATTTGATAATAGATAAAACAATAAATCCAACAAACAATAAACTTTATTAGAATTAGTTCAACTTCATGACTCTCATCATCCTGTAAAAGAAATATACAACATAATAATATAATATATAGCAAATGCTAGTCATACATAATCCTATGATTATCACTACCATTATTACCCCACATACAAGAATATGTATCCAAAATATATATTCCTGTCACCGTCCTTATACTTAAATTAAAATAGATATTATTTATATTCGTACTTCTATCCGATCAATATAAAATTTCTCCATCAAAATCATCATATGAATACTTTCCCAATCACTAACTAATGAATACTCACGAAAAAAAAAATCTTAATCCAAGCAAGCATTAGATACAATAAATGTTAACCTATAAACATAACTTCCTCGGCGCCTAAGATTTTCAAATTAGAAACCAAAATGAAACAGAATTTGCTACAAATCTCATTAACGATAACGTGGAATTCGATGTGTGAAACAGCACTCAAAACTCATGAGATACCCTAGTCGGTGACGCAACCTTGATTTTTGTTCTGGAAAATCCTCTAGCATTGCACATGTAACACAAGGAAAAACCATGAAAATTGATGGATCTGATAATTCATGTGCCTTCAAAACAAAACTTTTTTTGTAGTACCTATTGAAGAGAAAACATGTAACAAAAACTTCAAATTATATCATTATTTTGATGGTGAAGGCATTGGCTTATTGGTACAACATGAGCAACAAAAAAGGGTTGGAAGCAAATACGAGAAGAAGTAAAAAAAAATTAGTGTGAAGAGTTTGCACCATTGCATTGCATCTCTTACAAATGTGATATACAACTTCTCATTAAAAAATTGACAATCTTTCTTACTTTTTCTATCTCGCATGTGGAAATTGTGTCGTAATGTTTACAAATAGATACATCTTAAATGCTAATTGCGTGCGTCACTTCACAATGTTTTAAATTTGATAGACTGAAATACTTTTTCAATTTTTAATTAACTTTAGTTATTCTATGTATTGATTAAATAAATTAACGCATGGTATTCCATATAAAGATAGGGTCGTTGATTCAATTCGGAATGGGTCTAAAAAGTGATATAAACAATACTTTTTTGAAAGCATAAACAAAAGTATACTATATATTTACATGTGACTTTATCATATTTTGAATTTTATATAAGATGATCCATTTGATATAATGCATTACATGTAGGAACGGATGAAATCGATTGGGTGAGTTTATCTTCTGTTTTAATTCTTTCTTCTCTTTCAAAACCATGGAGAATTAATTAATTACTTTGGAATAACTCAAATCAAAGGATTAAATAAGTAACACTTGATTTTGTTCATGCATTTTTATGATTTGTTTAATCTTATATATGTATTTTAAGAAAAATTATTTTTTCCCCATCTATCTCCATCCACCTCATTTTTACTTTATCATTTGTAGGGTTGGTAGTCGGTCTGTCCCATTTAGACCTGTCTTGCGTTGAAAAATATAAATTGAAAAGTCTGGTCCACGCTATCTAAGTTCTGGCCCGTGGGCCTGCAGGTTGGTTTGTTTTTTTTTTGTAATTTTTTATGATAAATTTTTCAATGTTCAACAAATTAAAAAATTTTAACAAATTCACAAAAAGTAAGCAAAGACTTTATGGAATTGAATGATAAATTGATAATTCAACATTTTGATCATATTCATACTTTAACATACATGTTCAACATTTCAAATTTTAACACATTTAAAAATACATAATTTTTCATTCATACAAGATTTTGAAACATTCATGAGGAGTCAAGAAGAAATATAATCAATATATACAAATGTAATTTTTTTTATGTAGACTGCGAACTCAGACTTTTTAGACTTATAAACTCAATATTTCAATTTATCTCACTTTTTTTAACGTATCAACCGTCGGACCAAACACATGTTGCGGCCACTATATCATTTGTATGATTTGGTATATATATTTGCCTCTGATTGCAATATATGTTGTGGATTTTCAGAAAACGATATACTTATACGGTGGTGTGACACATAACATTTTATAGATATATATTTTTTTATGTAAACTTGATGTGACTTTGCAAAATTCTTTGAGATGCCAAGTAGCTTATTCTGTGGTAAACATAGAGATGACTATTTTTGGGTTTAGATTGGCGTAAGGAGCTTGATTATGCTAATTTGTGATATGGTTAAAATTCGAAAAGCAACGGCTATATTTTAGAGGTAGTGTGATTGGGTTGTGGATTCTCCAAGTATTATTGAATAGAATAGAGAGAAAAGGTTGATAGTGGGGGTATGAACTGTGTGAGTCTAAGGTTTTATTTGATGTCAATACATGCAGAATATTCATCTTGTCTGCAGAAAATTAGTGATTACGATTCCTCCTTATCGAACCTGGGCCAACAACCCAGTATTCAGCCCACGCTGGATTCCACCCATTTCAGCCATGTCAGCCATGTCAGCAAACCCACACCATCAACTTAAAATATAACTGCTTCTTTACAATATAAAATAATTAAGAGCCACCACAAAACTAAAACACCATCCTGCTTAATTTTACCTCTATTTTTTTTTTTCTATCAAAATCTCTCCCTTTTAGGCTGAAGGATTTGGTAAAAAAAGTTTAAACTCACATTTATATACATCTTAATGTCATTAAAAATGCATTATGTATACTAAACTGTCTTATGGAAAGGTTATGTTAAATATTATTTCGGGAAAAATACTCTTTAAACAAAGAATTGAGACAGTGAAAAAAAGAGTGATGAAAATAAGAAACTAATAGAATCTTTGCGATACAAGTCTTACATATGACTTTGATAAGTATTCATTTATGCTTTTTGAATTTTTTTTTTCTCAGATATTTTGGAGGAATAAATATAGGGATAGAGTGAAGTAACCAAGAGATGTGTGGGCGGAAAGGGACCTTAGATCGAGGCATTTTAGTTTTCATTTATGATGCATAAAGAAATGATATTAAATTATTTATAAGGTTAAATCTTGAAATTAGTTCATTCAAAATTTTGAATTAATTTAGTCTTTCATCTTTTAAAATATGTAAATTTAGTCTTTTTAATCAAATTTTGTTAGGTTTATTTGATATTTTGTATGTATTTCAGAATTATATTTGAGTTATTTATATTGTTTGACACATTTTTTCTTTAATGTTAAGCCAAATACTATTATGAAACGAGTTTGAAATGTTAAATAAATTTAACAAAATTTGATTAAAAATACTAAATATACATATTTCAAAAGTTAAAGAATTAAATTGGTCCAAAGTTTCAAAATAAATTAATTCTAAAATTTTATGGTTGTTTTTTTTTCATATATTTAATAATAATTTTAATAGAATCAGGAAAGCATTTGTCCACACTCAATTATGTGTGGAAGAAAATGTCCACTATATATTAGCGAAAGTATACCTCTTAAGATACACTATTAGCGTCATGAAAATGAAGTAACATATATTTGGTTTTCTAAACCTTATAAGTTTAATTGTATTATACTTTAAACTTCATTTTTATTTTTACTCCTGTAAATAAAGAAATACTTTTAATAAGATTAAAATAACTTTTATAAATATGTTTTATTTATCTTTATAAAAGGCTATTCTGGACATCACTGTAGAATTTTGGTGTTTCTATCATGTTCATCATGTTCATTCTCTAAGTTCATTAATTATGTGCTCTTAAAGAAAATGGTATTAAGGAAATTAAAGAAGAAAAAATATAAACAAGTATTAAATACAGGAGCCAACCAAAACTAACTCGTGATATAATCATGAAAATCTATATTCTGATAGTTCAAACCGATTTCGAATAAATCTTGGGTGATACAGGTGGACAAGTTTTCAAACTAAACAAAATTTTCTTATAATATTTTCTAAATTTGCCACTTTATTATTACTTGTTTATGTACATGATTAGAGACGGTAACCGGCGGGGCAGGGACATGTTTCGCTATCTTATACTCGTCCTTACATAAAAGAATCATCTACCTCTCCATATTTAAATTTAAAAGATATCAAACTTTTGTCTTATCCTCGTCTCATCGATTAACGGGTATAATCTCATACACATGCTCGTACCTATTTTCTTACTTTTTCAATATTAATTTTACTTGATTTTTATAAAATAATAAAACATTACGGTAAAGGAAACATAATATTATCAGATATTGAATATTAAGATGATGGTTGTTTATTCGATATCAAATATTTGAAATAAATTATAATTGTTTACATTTTATATTAGAATAACAAATAAAATTTCATAAGAACCAAAACATTTATTAAATTTGCAAACATTAATGAAACCTAGTTGATAAAATTTAAAAATATAAAAGAAAAACAAATATTCAAATTAAAATATATTTTAAATATTTGTTTACTTCAATTTTTTAAATTCTAATGAATTTCTTTTTTATACACTAATAAAAGTTATAACACATTGCTTAATCAAAATGACGCAGAGAACAAATAATAAACATAATAATAAAATTTTAACATAGATCTTATATCTTTTGATCTCAATATATGTTGGATTGTGATAAAAAAAATTCATGGCAATAATATTAATTTTTTATATTATAATAAATAAAAGTTATTTATACAATTATAGTGAAAAAATTACAGTATGATTGATAATGAGTTAGAAAATAACAAATAATCAGATAAAATATATCAAAATATTATTCTACATGATGAAAATAAACAACAAATAAAAATATTAAAAAAATAACAAATGTGTGTCTTATAAACAATTTCAGGGATTATCAAAAGAAATCACAAAAAGGAAAACAAATGTATAATTAAGGATATGATAAGATGAAAAATACCTTAAGATCTAAGAAAACTTTTCAAATATCAACATATATACCCAATGGTTGAGAAATAACAAAAAATTGTTTTAGAAAAACAAAAAGAGTTCTTCAAATGAAACAAAAATTAATAATAATAAGTAAATATTTTTTTTTATATTACCTAGTAGATGAAATGTTTATGTTATCAAACACTTAAATTGAGAGTATTAAATATTTTCATGTGAAAGGAAAATATACAATAAATAAAAATATTAAAAAATAATAGAAATGTTGAAATGTGTGACATTAAATTTTTTTAATTAACATACATCATTTTAACATAATTACACAAAGGTTATAAAAAGATGAAAAATAGATTGGAAATGCGAATGAGTTTCATGACAAACCAAATAATTAGGAGAAGTAAAAAATATAATATAGAAATATAGAAATATATATATATATATATATATATATATATATATATATATATATATATATATATATATATATATATATATATATAAAA
>Ga0214542_1003755_pt1 | contig 30586 bp, 22 predicted proteins | sample CNSS1metaG_FD_160096 | JGI IMG/M metagenome (GOLD analysis project Ga0214542, IMG submission 160096) | Root nodule microbial communities from cowpea collected in UCLA plant growth center, Los Angeles, California, USA - CNSS1 | ecosystem: Host-associated > Plants > Roots > Nodule | place: USA...
TGTGGAGCTGTAGGTTTTGCTCCCTTTGGAACCCTTTATTGCACACTTCGCATATAAACCTGTTTGTTGCCATTAGAGTCTTCGGAGATAGTGCTATCACCTCAGCATCTGGATCTGCACACACACATCCATACATACACGTTGTTCTTCCCATTCCAGGGATTTCAAAAAGAAAAACTTTATTGAATAAAGCCAAACAACTAATAGTTAGAAAATTTAATGCTGAGAGTGAATAGCCAAGATTTAAAAAAATTTAATGTATAAGCATAGAAGAAATTAAAAAGCCTTGCCATTGTATTCAAGCTTTACCGAGTTAAAGAATTCCTAGTCCTGTGTAATAGCAGGATTTAGGGTTTCCTTGTCATGATTGTTTCTTCTAGAAACAAAATCACACATAAGGGGTATTTTCCATGTACATGCAAATGGTTTTTGAAGTAATAATGGAATCTAATGAAGAATGCATATAGAGGTACTTGCATGGTGTTCCTGGTTGATTCCTTCTTTTCTTCTGAGGCACTGTGGTTGGAGTGGTGGTAGTAGTAGAAGTAGTAGTAGTAGTAGTAGTAGTAGTTGATGAAGCAGCTGTGGAGGGTTGGTGGTGTTGTGAAACCTGAGTTTGATTTTGTTGTCTGATTCCCAAAAAGGGTGTGGATGAGGAACCAGAAGCCATGTTGTTTTCCAAAGATGAGAGCAAATCTGGAAGTTCTGAAACAGAAGTAAAAAACTCTCATATATTGGTGTCTGTTGGAAATCATATAAGCAGAATAGAATAGAAGAAGGGAAACAAAAGGCATATGAATGAAAAAGGAGAAAGAAGTAGGACCTGAGTGAGGCTATATATATGTTTGATTTTGGGTGCTTTGTTGTCTCTTGAAAAAGGTTTGAGATTAAACCCAGAAAACACCAAGAAGAATTTTATCAAAAAGAGACAGCAAGAATTGTGAGAGGAAGAGAGGAAGAAAACAATATCACTCTGAAAACCTACTCATCTCTCTCTAGCTAGCTAGCCAGTTATTGTTTTGTTATGCATAAAATTTTGCTTCTTCAGTAGCTACCTCCTTCTTCTTCTTCTTCTTCTTCTTCTTCCCTTATTTCTCAATCATTTGATGCGTTCTACATAAATAATAGTTAGCATACTTGTCCACCCCATACGCATACCCATATCTCATTTTTTTTTTCTCTCTCTCTCTTTCTCTCTTTTGTCCGTTTGTTTGGCTTATACATTTTCCTGATCCTTGTTAAGTGTGCATTCTGTGAGGGGAAAATAATTTAGTGTGGTGAAGTAGCAAAATGAAGGATGGAGGGTAATTTATGTCCCTATTATGCAGCTCTTACACAGCACAGTCTAGTGTGTCCCTTAGCACAGGATGGTTTGGGGCCACCGACCCTAGGCCTTACAGTCTTCTTATCTCTCTCTTCTTTCGTTTCTTATTGCCAACAAACACAACTTGTTCTTTCCTCCTTTCCTTTCCTACACGCCAATTCTCAATTATTATTATTCTCCTTACCCTTAAATGTATTTTTTCATATCAGATATTTTCACATCTATATTCTTCAAAACTTTTATCAAAAAATGTTAACACTAATTCCACGTTAGCAAACTGGGTAAGTAATGTCAGGTTTCTGAAAAATCATGAAAATTTTATTATAGGTCAAATAAATTTTAATTTAAAACAAATTTTTAATAATTCTAGTATCATATTAAAATAATAAGATTTTATTGGATGTTTAAGTGATCGTTCATTAAAGTTCCTCCGAAGCGATATACAAAAGAAAATTGCAAAAGAATACTATAAAAGTAAGCTATTTTTTTGGAGTTATCACCACATCTCAATCTCTTACTTGAATGGAAAACTTAGATAACTGTGTGTAATTAACAAAATTTTCTCAAAAAATTGTATTATTACTTTTATTAAAAAAATTTATGTACTTTTATTTATATTTTGAGTGATCCTTCTAGAAATTATTTTCTTGTGTAAATTTAAATTTAAGTAGATCTACTAAAACCAATTCCATGAAATAAGATTTATTTTTATTTATATGCTTCAAATTTGTGTAATTAGATGGTATCTAATACACAATCCCAATTGTTCCTATCAGATCCAATAGTCTCACATCACTTAAAAACTGAGATATAAAAGTATCTTCCTCCTCCCACCTTCATCTTCCAAAATGTTTTTTAAAGACACAACAGTGACAAATGCATGATGATTAACTCTTACGATGTCACTTAAAGGATATAAAGTTCTTCATGTTGATACATGCATGATGATAACAATAATTATTCCCACATTCAGAATCTAAATTTAAAAATCATAACAACTAAGTTGAAATAAGTTAACCTTGTATTTCATGCGGGGTGTTTTTTCACCATTTAATTGTGTATGAATCTAATTATATTACCTCAACTGTTATGATGAGTATGAGTATCATTTCTTATTTATAAACAATAGTTGTGAGTATATTTAAAACGTACAGTTTCTACTCACAAGTGTAACATCCCATTTAATAGTTTTTTACGTTATCAAATAAAACATTATATTATGATCATGCATAGCAGAGAGTAGGAATAACAGTCATATATATATATATATATATATATATATATATATATATATAAGTATATACAGTTGGTACAGTCATCCAAAAATAGCCATGCAAATCCCTGGTGACAAGGGTAGATATATAAGAAGAAGGCCTAAACTACGCGTCAAATTAAGACTCCACGGGATCTGGCCCAAAACTATCACAACATCAAGTAAGGATCAATTCCTGCTCAGAAGGGGGTGTCATCATCTGGATTCGGCTCTGCTCACACCAACAGTAGGTGATCATTGCAAAGGAGAACACACAAGGACAAGCAAACATAAACAAAAGGGTAAGCTAACTGAAATAAGAGAAAAAAATGATATAATTCACAATATAAATATCATTCATAACACATAGTTCAATCGTATAATTCTAGACTCGATATCCGGATTGTGTAAGCGACATTGGAGCTCTTGGTGGCTTGCACCTGTAACGGTTCCCAGACTCTGCAGAGTCTGGACACAAGGAGTTATCACCCGACTGTTCCCAGGGTAAGTCCCCTTCGCGTCTAGGACTTGATCAAGTCCAAGGACTAGGACCTCCTGCTACTCCTCACGACATAATCCATTATGCTCTATCTGAGCGTGAATGATTATTGGAGTTTCAGAATACTAACCAATATGGATTCCACACGTCCTTACACACACTAACAAGTTCACCTGAATTTCCCTTGAAATTCTATTCCAGCCACAGCTCTTTATAATTCATATTCATCCAATTTCATCACACAATACATTAATAATGACATTCCAAGCATATAAGAGTTTATTTGCACAAAACTACATTAGAACATATAATTTTACTCTTTAAAACAGAAGCTGAGGTACCCCACTACAGTGGCTCTCGCTTAAGCTAGACATTCTAGCCCAGGCAAGAGGCCATCTCGCTTAGGCGAGTCAGTCTCGCCTGAGCAAGGCTCTAATAGTGGCAAAAATTAAAAACTAGGTGAACTATCGCACAGGAACAGGGGTGGGTTTTCTAGTGTTTTCGCTTGAGCGAGAACCACCCGCCTAGGCGAAAATACCAGGTTACTCCACTGTTCCCGCATTCAGGAGCACTGAATTCATGGCAAACAACAATCAAACACCCACACATGCGTTTCAAACCTCAATTCAGCACACAAAGCTTGAATCAAACATGGTTCATGGTTTAAATGAGAAGAATTTCGATTAGCTTCCCTTACCTCTAGAATTTACTCACAAGCAAGACCCTTTTTTAACAGTGAGCACCTCCAAACGCACAACTTAGGGAGCTGAAATACAGGTTCATAGGGTAAGAATGTGATCCTAAATTGAATTAGCACTGATGGAATTCCCGGATTCAAAATTGAAGAGAAAAGGGAAACTAGAGTTAACTTACATGGATGAAGAGGGAATTCAATTATGGGAGAAGTTTTCTGCCCTAGGTCCAGGTTCGTTTGCTGCTGAAGAATTGGAGAGTGAATTAGAATGGTAGCTTCAATCCACTAGTTTAGAGAGATGGCAGAGAAAACATAATGGATAAGGTGAAGTGAAATTGTGTTGTTCTGTGAGTGTGGCAGCAGTGATATGGTGAAAGTAAAAGGGAAAGAGGAAAAGAAAATGGAAGAGATGAAGCGGGTCTCACAACAAGTATGTAATCATTATTTGAAACGATTATTAAATTTATTTTCTTTTTTACAAGTTGTTGGTGAAGATCAAGATGAAAAAAAATGATAAAATATCTTAGTGGTATGTATGAAGATCAAGAAGAAGGGGATGAAAATGTTGAGAAATGATTCATAAATTGTATTTTCTTTTTATTTTGGTGAAGCTAATATTTTTTTTTTTAAATAGTTGTAATTACTTCTAGTTATGAAAGTGTAAATTGTTGGGTTTATAGAGGAGGTTTGAATGGGGGAGATACAACATCAATGAGACATAGCCCAACCACATAAGGCACATAAGGTATTGACACCACTCTCAACCCAAAACCTTAAGGCAATGTGTTTATGACGGGTCTTTATCCTTATATAGTGCTCTACTTTTTCATTTCTAGCCAATGTGGGATTTAGACTCACACTTGGATTCCTAACAATCTCCCCCTCAAGTGTGAGTCCCTTCAACCACATTGGTACATTCCTCCTCCAGCGAAAGCATTCCCAACCACGAGTACTCTTTTTCTGTCTTTTCTGTACCGTCATTCTTCTTAATGGGACATGCTTACTTTAAACCCTTGCCAGGAATACTTTCGATACAATGACCATATTGCACTCGTCTTAGTCGGTTTTAACCATCGGCTCTGATACCACTTGTTGGTTTATGAAAACATCAATATAATGATAATTAAACAATTCCTAATAATCCAAAGAATTGAAAGCTACCTTATTATTGGGAATAGTAGATAGAAAAGATAGTACTTAGCATGGTCTTCCAACTGTAGAGCATCTGAAGGTTTCCTCTGAATTTTCTTTCTTGATGGGGAGGGAATAGTACGTAATGTTACTTAATTTCAATATTTCTAATTTGGTCCCTTCATCAAATTAGAATATTGTTGGCATATACACATTTAATATATCATGACATGTATATACTCTTAGCCATATATTTATTTAATTATATCACTTTAATACTTTGACTAATAATATAATAGTCCTAATACACTTTATTATATATATATATATATATATATATATATATATATATATATATATATATATATATAACCCAAATTGCTAACATAAACAATATTACAAATTCAATTTGTAATATATGGACAAATTTTAAATTTCATTATATATTAGAAGTGTTTATATTAATATAGTTTAAATTTTATTTATTTTATTGTATTTCCACTGTTTTAATAAAATACATTTATTTTAATTAATATTTTTATAACAAAAATATTGAAGAGGGTACTAACAAAAAAACGAAAAAAAAGGAAGGATATAAATCTCTCCAATAAAATAGTTGTAAATAAAAGAAGTTTCAAATTTGTACAAAATAATAGTCGCCAATGAAAAAGGTTAAAACCCTTAAAAAAAAAAAAAAAACTCTTCGATTATAACCTTTGCAAATAAGTGGTAGCAAACCTAATGCGGAGGTTTTTAAAAAATTCTTACAGATTAATTTGCAGAGGATAAATTCTGTTTTAATTAGGTTAGTAATTTTGGATAAATAAATTTATTTTAATAGTATATAACATATTTTAATATTATATAATATTTGGAAAATATAAAATTGGTTTGGTAGATTTAGAAATGAAGATGAGATTGTGGGTTCAACTTCATCTATCATTACTATTATTTTATTTTCTAATTTTATTATTTTAATTTTTAGAATATTTCTTAAATTTGCTTTTACTATTTTACAAGTATGATAGCTAGGATTTTACTATTTGTATTGTTTTTCATTTTAATTATTTTTTATTTAATTATTTTAAGGTATTATGAAGATACTAATAACTGTATCTAAAATATTGAAAGAATTAGGTTGTCCTTAAATGTATATTACTATGTAGACAAAAAATATGTCAGGTGCAATAGTAGTAAAATCTATATTGTATTTAGTTTATTTTAAACTCAACTGAGATGTTTTAACTTAAATTACAAGCTTAAATATAATTTTCTTAGGCCTATTAGTTCTATATTTGTCCTTACTTTTTCTTAATTAATTACTATTGAATCCCAATTTTTTACTTTTCTTTTTAATTTTTTATCATTAACTAGTTAATTTAACACTAATAAATGAACGAAAATATTAATTAAGATATTTAAATGAAAATAAAAAAAAATAATTTAAATTTGGATACTTTATTTTTAGACTAGTAACTCAATTGTTCAAAATAATTACTTGTAATTTATTTTTCTAATTTATTTAAATTTTTAGTAATAATATATTTTTAATATTATACTGAGGTATCATTTCAATAATTTACTTTTTATATCATATTATAAAGTATAAAGAATTTCCTTATATGTTTAAAAATTATTTCAAATATTATCCTTATAATTATAAGTTTATACTATTGAAATATTAAATAGATATTGTTACTGATCTTTTATAAAATGATATATACATATAATTAATAATTAATATATATATATATATAATACATATTTATTTATAAAATTAATTATTATTAAAAAATATAAAAATGATCGTGTTCACGATGTATTAAAATAAAGTATATCTATTTATAATACTTTTTAAAGTAAAAAAATATTCTTTAATAACCTTATTATATTAATTAATAGTAAATATACAAGGACACTAGAAAAATGTTAAAAAAAAAAAAATATAAAAAAAAATATATATATATATATATATATATATATATATATATATATATATATATATATATATACTTATAATTGAAAAAAATTCTTGTTTCATATTTTAAGAACAATATCATAACTATTAACAAAAGAATTGTTCATTTTATGTAAAGAATAGAGTTATTTACGCATGATAGTTATGGCCTATTTTATATTGTAGGAATTGCTTTCTAATTGTTTATGAGGAAATATATTAACTGGCTAATCCATTCAAACAAATAATTTGATAATAATAAGAGCTGTCAAATAATAAGAAATTTATATAGAAATTAGTGTCATAATGGTTATATATGTTTAACTATTTTTTTTGAAAATAAATTACTCAAAATAATAGATTGACACTATAGTATGTGTCACTATAGTTTTACTCATATCTATAATTACATCAATCATTATATTATAGATTTATACAAAAATCTAACTCTAGGTTAGTAAAGTTTAAACAATTGTTCCATTATCTTAATATGTGAGACAATATGGAGAATCCTTATGTTATGTATTTTATTACACAACAGATAAGACGCATACCTCTTATTCATCAATTTCATCTCATTTTCATAATTTTATGTGTCTTTGTCAGTAACCATCCAAAATTTTCACTGAAAAAGTTGTCGGTAAAGTATTTCTTTGTGATTGAAAAATACAAAAACTTTTCAATGAAAACTCGTGTCTAAAAAGGCTGATTTTCTGCTCATTGACTCCATTTTTTCAGGACATAGATTTATAGGACTAAACTCTCACCATAGACATCAATAATTTTATTAATTTTTTGTTAATTTTAAGTTGAACTATAGATACATTAAAAAATTTAATTAACATTACTAAAAACATATTGCATAACTAATATTTTGATTAAAATTTTGATTAAAAGAATGAGTTTTACATAAGAAATACCCATAGAAGTAAATACTTGAAGTAATAAATAAATTTGATAATATTACTTATAACTATTAAATAATTTTGTTACCAAAAGTATTTTTTACATTGTTAATATCCACTTACATAGAAAATAAGTGAGTAAATCATTAATAAACTTGAAAAGAATAGAGGTATATGAAAATAGTAATTAACATATATACCTTTGAAAATTAAAATATAATTTTTTTATATAGAGAATCATATACAATATCTATTGTATAGTGTTTTTCATTAGAACTTTCTTAACTTCTTCAATATGATTAATATGTTCCATATATAATATAATATAAGATTATAAAATAGTTTACAATATAAAATAAAGATAAGAAATAGTTATTTATTTTATCATATAAATATCATAAGAAAAGTTTGTTGGGAGGTAGATGGATATGAAAGAAATGGAAAAGATATTAAAGTTTAGCATCATTATCACTGGAAACATGTTTCTTATTGGTAGCATATTTATAATGTGATGTTTGTTTGACATCAATCCTTTGGAAGTGACATAGTTGAAAACGCTTCTTGACCTAATGAAAAATGTTTCATCCAAGTATAAAAATATTAAGTAATTCGAATATTCTTAAATTGATATTAATATAATAACATAAAGTTAGAAAAAAAAAAAACTAAAACTAAAAGCACAAGTTTTTATAAGCTGTTAATTTTGAAAAATATACAAAGCATGTATACTTTTTGGATTGAACAATTTTCGTTAATAATATTAATATTAATAGTAATAGTAATAAATTATATTTAGAGTGGACTACGGTATAAATTTTAGATTCTTATTAGAAGATAAAATCAAAAAGGTTAAAATTAAATATTGGTTAACTCACTATTTTTTTTTCTTAATTTGTCTGTAAAGATGAGTCGTAAAATGTTTTTTTAATTAAATCTTTTGGTTTAGAACATAAAAAAGATAAAGTCAATAATATAAAACATTATATTCTCGTTCAATAATAAATTATTATACATTAATTTATTAATTTATAAAATTGTACTAATAATATTTTAATAATTAATAATATAATATATTTTACTTTCACAATATATATAAAAGTTATAAGCTAATGGAAGTTGTGTACATAGGTTATAACTTTCATAAAATTTAAACTTCATAGCTAAGTAATTATAGCCAAAAATATTATATAATTTTATACATATACATTCAAATTAAAAGTACCCATACATAAGGTACCTAATAGTTTGAAGTGCAACTTAACAATTATAAGAAGAAAGACTGTTTTCTATGCAGATAAACAAATATAACAACAAATCAAGTGGTTTTTCTATTATGCAATTAATGAGTATTTTGTTTATTAAAAAATTATTATTAAAAAATATTTATCTTTTTTAAACTTAATTAAATTTTAAATCTTAATAAATTTGGAAATTTTCAATTAAAAATTTATTAAAATTTTGTAATTTATTAAATCCTTAAAAAAAATTATCTATAGTTAAATTTTTTAGTTAACTAATAGTGACCCGTGCATACGCACGAGGCGTATTTATTTTATTTTGTATATTAAAATAATAAAATAGTAAAAATATTATGAATATTAAATTATATTATTGTAAATGTTGTTATTAAAGTAATGAAATAATATATCTAAGTGATGCAATAATAATTTAAGTTTTAAATATAATAAATAGAATTGATATCACAATATAATACAATTAATTGATTTTACGAAATGATTATAATAGTCTATGATCCGTGCGGATATTTTTTTTATTTTTAATTTTTTAGAATAATAATATAATTGTTATTATATTTATTTAACCATTAAAAATACTAATAATAATATTAACATAAATTATAAAAATTTTAAAAGATTAAAACTCTATTTAGCAAAAGTATTTAGTATAACAACATTTTCGATAATTAAAAAAAGCACACTTATAATAATAACACCATTATGAATAGTAATAATAAAAATAAAAATAATAATGATACCAATAATTGTAACGTCCCATTTAATAAATAAATTTACTTAAATGACACGTCACACAATATAATAATAAAAGCAGAGATGCGGAGTAGGGACTCACTCCCAAAAGATATCAAAGAGTTATAAAAGAAAATCCTAGGACACACCATGATGCCAAACAAGACAAAGTACGAGGTCTAAAGTAACTAGAAACACAACACATATCAAAATAATACATGGGTCGTAACCCTAGCAAAAGACATAAAAAGAAGAGCCCAAGTCCAGTCGACTAAGCAGCGGAACCATCACCTCCCTGTTGGTCACGGGTGTTCCTCGCATCTGCTCACATCAACAAGTTGATGATCATCGCAAAAGAGAGAACCACATAGCAGAACACACAACAAAACAAAAGGGTAAGCTAGAGCCAAAAGTAGTTTTATCATGCAATCAGATATACCTTCACAGTCAAATATACATACATCATCCAAACATGTTATGACCTCCCAATCAATATACTAAGACTCCCAAACATATAATCTGGTCGGATTCAGCGGATGCTTGCACTTGTGGTGGATACCTCTGCTCACCCGTGAGCTGCTCATCGCTGAGCTATGCGTTACAAGTGTTACAATGAATCAATCTTCCACACACAAGGTTAGCCCTTAATGAGTTTCAGGCCTCCTGCTACTCTCACCACAAGAGTCAGTCCGCTCTAAGTGAGACTAACTGACTCCTTAGAGTGTTAGGATACAACCTTACCTTGAATCCTTACCAGACCATATAGATAGGGTACCACCATGGAGACCCACTAACAAGGGCCATGGAATTACATCCTGACCACTGAAGCACGACCTTGAAATCTAACCTAGAGATTTCAAGGAATTACGCATTGACACGGACCAATCATGCTCAATCAATCAGGTAATATCTATCATACACATAACCTCATACCAACCCTTTTCAACCAATCCTCATTCATATCCAAATATTGAATTCATACCAACTCATCCTTTGTATTTCATATCGATGTCATGCCTCTTTGATACCAACATCTCATTTAATTTACATGTTGTCAACACCCAATTTCGTCTCGCTAAATAAATAATAAAATCAATAATAATAATTTTCTTTTTTAAGAAAATATAAATAAATAAATAAATAAAATAAAAAAAGTAAATAAGTTTTTCTTTGGTTTTTTCTTTGTCTAAATAATAATAATAATAATAAATAAATAAATAAATAAAAGGGAAAAAAACAAGAGATTGTTTTAATCTTTTATGTATTTTCTTTTGAGGCTTTGCTTCTTTTTTAGCCCAAGATACTTTGTATAGCCACACCGTTTTTTTTTTTGCAACTAATGGTAGCCTAAAATTTAATTTTCGCACCCCCACTCTATGCTTTGTCATTTCTGCTCCAAATTAAGAAGTTAGTCTAATAATTAGAAATAGAATATGTTCTAATATTTAGAGTCATTTAATATGATTTTGTACTCTGATTTTTGACACCTCTTTTTCCAGATAAAGAAAGTAGTAATATGATTCAAAGTAATATCTCTTTTACTAATTAGAATCAATTTTGTTGATGATGTTTGATTTTGTGCTCTGATTTTTCTATGATTTGATTCCAATATTGTGATAATATTAAGATCAGTTCTTGTCTTTTAAAATTCGTTGTAATTAAGGCAGACCTTTATTACGAGATTACATTAGATTTATAATGTTGTGTATATAAACCCATCAGAAAAAGAAGAAAGGGATAATTTTTTCTCTCTCAAAAATTTCTGGAGACCTCTCTCACCCTAAGCACACATTCTCTTTTAACCCTCGCACATAAAAAACCCACTCACCTTCGATCACCACCCCCACGTGCTTCTTAGTGTTCCAACGCAACTATTGTAAATCCAATCTCCCGTTCAGGTTTGCAAAATTAATTTTTTTATTGTGTTATGTAGTATTTCTCGAGATGTGTTTTTGATCTTGGTTTAATTTGATATTTTCACTATTTCTTTTTTATATGGAAAAAAACATTATTGTCATGCATTTTTGGTTCATTAGTTTTATAATTAATGTTTGTTGATTGCTTTAGGTTGTGAACGTTGTTGCGTGAATAAGTGAGAGATATCATGTTTTGACATTGTATGAATATGTTGTGCCATATTTTTTTCATGTTAAGGGTTGTAAAACTTTTTCATATTAAAATAATATGTTTAATCCTAAACGTTATTTCCTAATCTTTTATTTATTTATTTTCCTAATGTTTTCATAAATTGTGGATATATAATAGTCACATTTTGTTGGGTATCAATGTCTTATTTCGGAAGTTTTTTTAAAGGAAGTAATAACAAATAAATAATTTAAATATCCTTTTAACTTTTAAAATGTATAAGTGCTCGTGTGACCGTTCGCATCGTCTTAGTACTTAATACCTTCGTTCTTCTATAAGATTACTAAAAAAAATACAAAATAATTTTCAAATATTAAAAAAGAGTGATATCAACATATTTGAACAAATTGTTTTTTTTTTTCAAAAAGTTTTTCATAAAGAACTACGTGACCCTGATTCTCCATTATGAATGGAGATACGTAGGAACAAGGAGTAATCCTTGTCGGGCCCAAAAAACAAAAAAAAAATCTTTTTTTTCCTTTGTTTTTCTTTGTCATATTTATTTATTTTTATTTATTTATTTTATTAATTTACTAATTTATTAATTTATTTATTTTATTTTATTTATTTATATTTGTCTTTTTATTTATTTTATTTTATTTTTTTAAAATAAATATTTAAAGGAGACCACATCAATTTGTATTTTAATTAAAGGTATCGTCTTAGAATGGGCGTTGTAGGGTGCTAACACCTTCCCTACGCGTAATTAACTCCCGTACCCCTAAACTCTATTTTCGTAGACCTTGCTCCTTTTTATGGTTTTCCATAGTTTCCTATAATAACTATGGTGGCGACTCCAAACCTCTTTTTTACAAATTTTATTTTCTTGGTTCGTCATCCCGTCGCGACTTCGGTTGTGACATATGACAAGTTCATACCAAACCCATCATTCACTATCCATGAATCACATTACTCATACATAACCGTTCATCACATATTTTTACCATAACAATTATATCCAAGCAAGTGCCAACCATTCAAGAACTAGAAACAACCAAACGCCACACTACCCTCGCTCAACTCCTCACTCAGGCCGAAGGGTCTCGCTCAAGCGAGAGACTCTCGCTTAGGCGAGCCCCCTTCGCCTAGGCGAGGGCTCGAAAAGGGGGAACAATAACCTCACGCGGGATCTCGCTTAGGCGAGACCCCTCTCGCTTGGGCGTGATGTTCGCTCGCTCAGAAGGAACGTGGGTCGCCTGAGTGACTACTCGCGTGAAGTAGCTTGGGCGAGCCTCTGTTGATCTCGTCTAGGCGAGACATGCTCGCTTGGGCGAGAAAACCAGTGCTCACCACTGTTCTCTCGTGCAACAGCCACCCACACACATCCAAATAGTTCAAACATGCATTTTCAATAACTCATATTCTCACACAGACCATTAAATCATAAAAACTTGTAAAATAAGCAGATTCCACGAAAAACACAGTAAGGTCTAGCTTCCCTTACCTGGAATAAGCTAGAGTGGGACCTCGACAACAAACACGGACGCAACAAATTTAGGAGTATGCTTAGAAGCTGGAAAAACAATGGAACAGAACACAAGATAAGCTTGTTACAGAACTTTAGTTGGGGAAAACACGAAAATACACTAAGAGGGAGTGGCATGAGTCGGAGAGTAACTTACGCGGGGCAAGAATACACTTGAGCGGACTTGGAGGAGGCTGAAGATCAAACCCTAGCAAAGGGTTGCGACTGCTCTAAAGGAGGTAAGAGATATGTTTTTGCAAAATGAGTGGAAAACAAAGCGTTAGGGCAGATTAGGTCTTTGGCTCCTTATGGGCCAGCCCTAGGCCCAACTGAGTTGGAGCAGCCCCTTGAATTAGGGTATAATAATAAGGAAACAAAATTGTGGGCCTTGTAATAATAATAATAATAATAATATTTATTTTATAAATATTAATATTAATGTTAATACTAAGACTAATATCAACTATAATAATTCATAATTATATATAAAGATATATATTAAAAACGAAACAAATAAAAATGACAAGTAATTGAAATACGATTCCGTAGTAAATTAATTTAAGATGTGTGTCTAACTATAATAATAATAATAATAATAATACCATTATAATAATATCTCGTAGTGATAAAAACAAATACAAATGACAAGTAATTGAAACATGATTCATAGATAGTAAGTAAAAGTAAGAGGTGTATGTAACCATAATAATAAAAACAATAATAATAATAATAATAATAATAATAATCATTATTATAGTTCTAATTAATAATAATAGTAATAATAATAGTAATGTAATAATAGAAATAATTGTAGTTAATAATGATAATAATACTGATCATAATAATTATAGTTGATAAAACAATTATAGTTAATAATAATAATAATTATTATTATTATTATTATTATTATTATTAGAGTTGAAAATATTATAATTGATAATAATAACAATAATATAAAAATAAAATAATAAATATCATGAAAATTAGGTTATATTGTTGTAAATGTTATTACTAATGAAATGAAGTTGTAAATTCAGTTTTAAATATAATAAATAAAATTAATAAAATTAATATTATGATATGGTGCAGTAAATTGATTTTACAAAATAATAAATAGTATATGACTCATACACATGTTTTTTTATTTACTTCAAATATGTTTAGAATAATAATATAATTGTTATTATATTTATTTAACTAGTAAAAATAATAATAATAATTATTATTATAAATTATAAATTTTTTAAAAAATTAAAAATCTATTTAGCAAAAGTATTTAATATAATAACGTTTTTTTATAATTAAAAAAAGGCACTTATACTAATAACATCACTATGAATAATAATAATAATAATAATAATAATAATAATAATAATAATAATAATAATAATAATAATAATAATAATAATAATAATAATAATAATAATAATAATAATAATAATAATAATAATAATAATAATGTTTATGCTATAGATATTAATGTCAATACCAAGACTAATATTGACATACTAATAATATATATATATATATATATATATATATATATATATATATATATATATATAAAGATATATACATCAATATAAAAATAATTAAAAAGGACAACTAATTGAAATATGATCTCGTATTAAATAAAATTAATATGTGTGTCTAATTATAATAATAATACCATTATAATGATATTTCGTAGTGATAATAATAATAGTAATACCATTATAATAATATCCCATAGTGATGATAATAATAATAATAAAAATAATAGTAATAATAATAATAATTCACTAACGAAATATATATAAAGATACACATTTTTATGTCCTTTTTTTGTTTTTACAATTTTATCCTCTTATTATTATTTATTAAATTTAAATAATTATTCATAATAAAACATTATTTGTCAGTTTTGTCATTCTACTAATTTTAGTACTTTTTTTTCAATTCAAAAAATAATAAGATATAGAGATAAAATGAATAACAAAACAAATACAAAGAGCAAGTAATTGAAATATGATCCCGTAGTAAATAAAAGTGAAATATGTGTCTAACTATAGTAATAATAATAATAATAATAATAATACCACTATAATAATATCGCGTAATGATAAAAAAAATAATACTAGTACTACTACTACTAATAATAATATTAATATTCATACAACTACATAGATAAAGAGATAAACATCTTTGGTGTCCTTTTTATTTTATTAATTTTATCCTCTTAATTATTATATTTTAAATTTAAATAATTATTTATAATAAAAAAATTATTTTTCAGTTTTAATATTTTACTAATTTTAGTAACTATTTTTTTAAATGAAATAATTGTTCAAATGAAAAGATAAATGAACAACAAAACAAATAAAAATAACAAGTTATTGAAACATGATTCCTACATAGTAAGTAAAAGTAAAATGTGTAATAATAATAGTAATAACTATTATAATAATTATAGTTCTTAATAATAATAATAATAATAATAATAATAGTAATATAATAATATTAGTAATATAATAATAAAAATAATTATAATTAATAATAATGATAATAATATTATTAATAATTAGAAATACTACAAATAATAATATTATTTATAATTAATATTATAGTTGAAATCATAAATAAATGAAAAAATAAAAATAAATTAAGTTTTTTAGGATTTGAACCCAGGTCCTTTTGTACCAGAATTTTAAAATGATGAAAAAACTAATTTTTATGACATGTGTCAATAAAAGAAAATGGATAATGTAGTAATTTTGGTAGTATCTTCTTTTCTTAATATGTAATAGATATGACGTGACAATTATTTTCTGTTGTCACCTTATTTAAATGTGACTACATAATATTTTATTATAAGAAACCATGACGATGAGAACTCCTTTAAAAAAATATATTTAATGAAAATTATTTTTAAAGTTAATAAAAATTATAAAATTATCCATAGATAAAACACTAATAAAATGTTATAACAATATATTGTTCCTAAAGCATTGGACTAGAATTGTAATTTGTATGTTTTTATGGCAGAGGTGTGTTTTTTATGATGTCACTGGAATAGGAAAAATGAATCAGGACATCTATATATCTTCCTATGGTTAGAATAGAAATGAAGGTAAGTTAGAATTAGGGTAATGAAGAACACATACAAAATCATCTTAACCTGTGTATAGTCTATTATGAATCATATGGTGCAAAAATGTAAAACACTATAATAATGCACTCTTTTAGCTTCCAAATCATGGCGTGAGATTAGTGTGCTATGCAAATTACGTCGGCCAGACTCATGCAAAACCAACGTTAACAAAAAATTATTTAGAAACGAAAATGAACTATTCTTGAAAAGGTAAAAAATTATAAATTTAAGCTTCTCGTCGGTTTGGTAGATGCATACACACCAAATAGTTGGCGTCGGATGGCCAACGCATAACAATTTAAATTGTTTGCGTCGGCTAGCCCATGCATACACTACTGAGGTAAAAAAAAAAGGTTAAAGTATAGAGGGAAAACATCAGATTTCACTTTTCCCCCTTCAGCTTTTAACGCCCTTCAATTTTTCACCCTTGCTTGAGTGAACTCCAATTTTTCCTCCTTCCCTTTAGCGCGGGATTTCTTCCACGAGTGAACGAAACTCAACGAGGCGAATGGGCGGGCAAAACTCTGACCAACTACTTCGACGACGCCACCTGCTACGACGATGCATGGTTCTACAACGTCGCGAGCTGCTTCGACGAGACGAATGTTGTGACGAGCGTGGACATTTGAGTGAGAGAGGGCGTGACAACAAGATCCTTCACCCTGTAGCTTCTCGTCAACAACACAAACACAAAATCTCTTTTCTCAGCGATGGAGAATTTTGTAGAGGTGCGGTTTATGGGGGTTTTGTTCGCACCCAGTGAATTTTTTAAACGTCCAGGTTAGTGATTGTACTTTGTTAGTTGAACTTTGCTACACTGTTGATTGAATTCCAATTGATTGAGTATTTTTTCGGTTATGGGTCAAAATTAGGTTTGAAGAATAAGTGTTTTATGCAGACAGGCTTTGAGTTACTGCAATTTGAATATGCGTTGAACTACAAATTATTTGATTTTTTTATTATTTTTCATTTGGAATCAAGTGGTACTGTGATTAGAGGTGGTACTATGATTGGAGGTGGTTCTGTGATTGGAATTGTTGGGGGTGAAGAAGAGACTTTGGAGTGGAGGTCAAAGTTGTGTTGGCAACTACACAAGGTTAATTTAGTGTTTTAGTTTAACTGAGGTTTGATCGAATATTATTGTGAACTGTGGAGACTAAATTGGAGCGTGCATTTGAGTTTTTCTTATTTGAAATTATATAACTTGTATGCGTATTTTATGATTTTGGATTTAACTCTTTTGTTTGAGATTTAAACGAAATTGATGTTCTGATGTTATGATTGAGTGTAAGTATTATGGTCTTATTTTCTACTATTTTGTTTCAGGCTTGCAATTTCACCACTTATTGATTTTTCGGAGTTGAGTGGTTTATAAAATTGTGTGAAAATATTGATGAGGAAAATTGCATCTAATAAGGGGAAGAAGGTTTGGGATCAAGGAATGTATACTTGTTTAAATTGAAGAGTTTATTTGTCCACTTTGAAGCATAATGGCCATATAAATGTAAAAGCTGGTTGATTCATCCTTGTTCCTTTCGGCCTTGATTAATATCAGCTTTTGAAACCAATAAAGCAAATTCTTCTCTATATTTAGTATATTAGAGTGCAATGAGGATAAAGAAAAGTGCATTTTATTTGCTCTGTTGTTCACTTTAATCTAATTCTAGACCAGCCTTTGTAACCTTACTTGTCTCCAACCTTTGGAACCATCTATGAAACCAACTCACATCAACATCAATCTCATAATTAGCATGTAACAGCACCTCATCACATGTGTTCTTTTATTTCAACAGAATGTCACTAGATTATATGTATATTATCAGTCTTAAGTTTTTCTTGTAAAAACTACTTCCATTTAAGTCATCATTTTCAACTTTAAATGCTATTATTATTATTAACTTCATGAATTTTTACATACAATAAAAGTCAACCTTTAATTCTACGTTACATGCATAGTCTCCTCTTAACTTATGTTCAATCTATTTTAACTAACCCTTTTGTTAAACTAAAAATTATCTTACCATTTTTGCTACTATTAATTTTAAATTTAATTGTTTTTTAAACTAAAATAGTTATTTTAGTATTTTACCCTTTTAAATGACTATTTAGTTAAATGTAATTACATTTTTAAATTAAATTATATAAATTAATTTTCTACATTAAAAAGGGAACACATGCATGTGTTTCCACTAATTAATTATAATGGGAAAGGATCCATTCCCAGAGTATAAATTGTAAGCATATCTCAAAATTGTTTTATTGTTGTTACACAACCAAAATTATTAACTAAGAGAAATGCATCAAATGATGGAAATTGATGATTTAATAGTCAACAAAAGCCCTTACATGTGCATGTACTTTGGAAAATCCCAAGAGTATACAAAGTTTGATGTTATCATATAGTTGTTTTTTTCGTTTTCCTTTGAGGTTAGGCTAGTTTTTTCTTTTATATTTGCATAGTATAATGTTTTACCGTGAGGAATTGCATAATTACATTTCTAATGGGATGTTCATGCCAAATTAAACTATTAAATCTTTATATACAAAATGCACGTTGATTTCAAATTGTAAACTTGCTTATTGCTAATAAAAGTCAAATATAAACCTAAAAAAGATCTTGAGGCCCAAGTAATGTGAAAGGACTAATGCTTTTATTTCCCTCTTTCCTAAAGTTATTTTCAAATTTTCACATAAATCTTCTTGATAATAAGAAGATATTCTGATGATATAGTAAGTGAATAAGAAAGATAATAGATGCCATAAGAGCATAAGAACTGGTGATTAAGTCAATGAATTTGGTTTTCATTATAGGAGAACTCTCCTTTTTACATTTATAGGAGAAGTCTCATTTTAACCTTTATAGGATAACTGTTCCTTTTACCTTTATAGGGGAATCCTTCTTTTTTTCCCTATAACATTTTAGATCAAGACACAAGAGTGTTCTAGTATAAAGAATGTTCTACTTGCCACTAATCCCAAAATTACAACGACTATATATATCAATGGAAACTGCTAAACAAATGAGATTACATTATAAAAATAGAAGATATGAAGGTGTGTAGCGACATCCATCCGATGGAAAAGCATGGAAACACTTTGATAAGGTATATCCAGATTTTCCTGTTGACCCACGACATATTTATATTCTGATGGTTTCACCCCTTACGTTCAAGCTTATATCCTCTTATTCTTGTTGGCCTGTATTTATTACTCCTTATAATCAACCACTTGATTTGTGTATGACTAAACCTTTCTTGTTTCTAACATGTCTCATACCAGGTCCAACAAACCAAAAAATTTGATGTTTACTTGCAACTGCTTATTGATGACCTTAATAAATTATGGAATGAAGGTGTCATGACATATGATGTTTCCACAAAAGAAAACTTTGTAATATGAGCTTTGTTGATATGGACAATAAATTATTTTCCTGCTTATGCCATGTTGTCTGGTTGGGGGACAAAAGGAAATTAGCATGTACTAATTGTATGACAACACAAAAGCTTTCACATTAAAGCATGGGGTAAAAATACTTGCTTTGATTGTCATAGAAGATTTTTAACAAAAGATCATCCATTTTGGAAAAGTCAATAATGATTTTTGAATAACAAAGATGAGTTGGATAGTTCGCCTTATTTGTTGAATGGGTATCAAGTGTGGCAATTTGTGCAAGACTTTCCAAAGGTCACTAAAGGCCCATTTGATATGTTGCTTGGTCATGGACAATTTCATAATTTGACAAAGAGATCAATATTTTGGGATCTCCCTTATTGGAAAGACAAATGTTAAGGCACAACCTTGATGTTATGCATATTGAAAAAAAAACATTAACAATGTCTTCAACACTATAATGGATGTCAAAGGTAAAACAAAGGACAATGAAAAAACAAGGATGGATGTTGGTGAATTCTGTTATCGGGGATTTGGTTAAATTACCTAATGGGAAGTTATCAAAGCTAAAGGCAAACTACACATTGACAACAAAAGATGCAAAATCAATTTACAAATTGATGACCGAATTGAAAATGTTAGATGGTTATGCTTCAAACTTTTCAAGGTGCGCTAATGTTGATAAAAGAATTTTGTATGGGATGAAATAAGTCATGTTTTCATGGAGTGTTTACTTCCAATTGCATTTCGATCATTACCAGAATTTGTCTGGAATCCCATAGCAGAAATATGTCATTTATTTAAAAATATGTGTTGTAATACATTGAAGATGGATCATGTAATGAGAATGGAACAAAATATACCATTCACAATATGTAAGTTGGAAAAAAATTTTCCAATAGGTTTCTTTGATTCAATGGAGCACCTAGTTATTTATCTACCTATGGAAGTAATCCTTGGTGGTCCTGTTCAATATCCTTGGATGTATCCCTTTCAAAAGGTTATTAAAATTTTCATATTTATGGACTTGATAAGTGTTAGCACTCCATTTTGTAGTGTTTTTCAATTTCTAAAAGTTTAGTTTTAGTTTAAATAAATGTGTTTGTGTCTTTAATTAATTAGTTTTTATTGATTGTCTAGAAAGATAGTGTTTTTATTAAAATGTGTTTAAAAGGTTAGTTTTAATAGAATTTTGTTTCATTTAGTTTGTCCTTTAAATTTCCCCTTTTAGAATAATTTTGCTTTGCCAGGAAGTCCCTTATTTTTGCTAATTTGCTCCTGAACCCCTTGATCTAACTTTTCTTAATTTCAAGGATGCCCATGGTCAATTAAAATACTAGTGGTCAAAACGCATAGCTTAACTTAAGTGCCACGAGCCCAATCAGAAGCGTAATTGTTGTGACATAGTGAACCTTTCTCGGAACTGAAATAGAGAGTGGCTTATTCAAGTTTCCTTGTAGTTTATGTTTTCAGCCTTTAAATTCTACAACGTTTTTAGTTTTCTTTACTGCTTTTCAGTCTTAATTTCAGTCATGTGATGTTGTGATGGTGTTTTGGCTTGGTTCATATTTTGCTCACAATTTTGGTTCCTTCTGGGAATCCACATGACCCCAAAGTGGGCATAAATTACTGAGATGTCTTCTCGAGTGCAATAGAACTATAGTTTGATCACTAAAACAACTTTCACATTCATCTTTGATTCTGTAGTATTTAATTTTGTTTATATTATATTATGATTTTGTTTACTTTTAAGTTTCTGCACAAATTTATGTTATTCATGTCTTTGTTTTAAGTTTTATTCAATAACTAGTTGATTAATTCATAAACTCCACGAATGATTCCTCTTAAGCTTTTATGTTGTAGTTTTTGGTAGCTCATATCTCATGCATTTTTATTTCTACATCTGCATATCTTAGTTAATCAATTGCATTCAAGCTCTACCTTTGCATTTCCATTTGTTTTATTGTGATTAAGTTCTTAACATTCTCCATTCCATTCTAGGCCTCTGCATCTGCATATGCATCGTTGCTACTTATTGGAGCTAAATCTTATTTGCATTCTGCATACACATAGCTACCATATGATTTTTGTTGTTGTCACTATCCACACTTGTTGCCACGGTTTCGTTTCTTTGCATTCATATTTCGAACTCTGCAGCCATACAATTTCGTGCATGATTCCTAGTTTTGTGAAGCTAGTTGAATATATTTCCTGCTTGCCACTTGCTACAGTAATCTATCTCTACTATCACAGACCATACCTCTGCTGCTAAGTGGTCTCATTTCTTCTTGCATATGCATTGTATTTTAGAGAAATAAGTGTGGGTGTACTGTTGTTGTTGTGGTTTTGATAATGTTGTCCTAAACCATGATTCTGCTATGAATTCATCACTGCATTCACGTGAATTCTGCATTTGCTATTATGATTTGAATTTCATGTATCCTGTCCTCACATCAGTAGGTTTGCTACTTTCATCGATGCATAACCCATTCAACTATGCTTTCGTTCACTCCATTTTAATTTCAATTCACTATGACAATTATGCATTGATTTCTCAATTCTGCAGTTCAAAATTTCTATCTTTGTGAGGTAGATTCTCATTTTACTAGGTCCATTATTTATTCATGCATGAAGCACGCATCTAGGTTCACCATCATTCCAATTTAGCGTCATTTCAATTCCCCATTCCAATAGGTTCCATGCACCATTATATCATGAATTCCTGGCATATTTTCATCTCATGCATATATGGGGAAAAAATTGGTCTTGTTATATTGTTGCATAATATCCACGGTATTGATTATAATTATTAACGAAATATTTTCTGTAATTACTAGAATCATATTTTCTATCACATAAAGATCGTGATCAAATCATAACATATTATTCATATAATTGATTCTAATTATTACCAGAAAGACTTTCTTCTAAATATTAAAATCGTACCATTCTCTAAAAGTATTATTATCGGAAATATTTGCTTCTAATTAAAATAATACCTTCCTAGACTGATAATGCACATAAGTGTAAATGCACGATATTTATTCAAATTATTATATAAAAAAATATTGGTCTTAATATTATACGCTTCTCTAAAAATAGAAATTATGAAACGTCCTTTTTTGACATGTCATACGAAGAGTGTAAATAGCAAATAGAGGGGGTAAAAATATGTAAAACATTTGGGCTCATGAAAAGAGTGTGATAATTAACAATAAATTAGATTCTCCTGCTCTTGTTTTTTTTTTCTTTTTTTTTTCTTTCTTCCCACGGTAAAATTAAAGTTTAAAAACCTACCATCAATCAAAACATATTTTTTTATTTTATTTTATTACTTATTATTATTATTACATTATATATTATTTTTATTATTATTATTATTATTATTAACCAAACAAGCACATTTACCCGGACAAAATTGGGTGTTGACAAGTGGCTTTAGAGATTAATCTCTTACATCTTAGTTTTTAACTTTCAGTGTAATCCTTCTCTTTTCCATTGTGGATTGCGGCTTGAAGGTGGTTGTTATTAGGTTCTGTAAGCTAAGTAGTATATAGGCTGAGTAGGAAAACTTAGAATGAAATGCAACTCTGACTGTATTGAGAATATTAGGACTTTTTATGTGACTGTAATAAGATCTTGGACTCATGGACTTTTATGTGACTTTAATTTGATCTAATTAAAATCATAATGTACTTAGATTTTACATTTACAATTCCAGTTCTAAATGAATGAAATAATATCTTGGATTGCTGGAATGCTGAATTGTTTGAAATGTCTCTCGATGCAGTAATGGGTTCTAGTAGTGGGTTCTAGTAAAGGATGCAGTTTTGCGTCTGGGATGTGCCTGACACAGACATTTAATTTCAAATTTAACAGGTATTTGCATTGGCCAAACCTACGCTAGGTTGACGCCAACTATTAAAGTGGCAATTGTTTGTGTCGTTCAGACTAACGAAAACTTTTTAAAATTTTTCAGTCCTTTCTTGTGTTCGTGGGCTTGACCCACTCATATGAAATTATTATTATATTTTTTATGTGTTTTTGTTCGTTAAGTCGACAATAAATTAGCAGCAACTTTGTGTCCCCATTTAGCTGATGCAAAAGACCTTTGCATCCATGCTATTGTCGTTGAACCAAGGCCATCATCCTATTATCGTCGATTTTTTGCACATGGCGTCCGTTTTCGGCCGATGAGAAAATAGTAAATTCTTGTAAAGAAAGGAATCTAAAAAACTGATGCACTAATCAATTAGGCTAATAATCTAATAGATTAGAGACCTAATCACTCAGGTTAATAATAGAATTGATTCTCGGATTGAACATGAAAACTAATATTTTGTAATTACGAAGTTGAGCAATTGAATTTTGGGAAAATTTCAGAAAATCATTCTTGGAGCACATTGAAGGGAATAACTAAAGTTCATCAAGGTCTCTCAACATTGGAATCAATTACATGGATCTTGGCTTGGGAAGATGAAGGAAAACTAGAATTGAACAGATGTATTCAATCTAACTACTGAGTTATGAATTTGTATTATGTTATTTGGTGAAACTCACTATGAAAGTGATTGTGTTTGATGCAAGTGTGTGTATAACCTTTCATAAGTTTTTTTCTTGTCCTAGATTTAAGATTTGCTAAATGTTTTTGTTAATCTTTGAGACATAGTGTAAAAGACTCTCTAGTTGTGGTTGCTAAGGAAAACTAGATATAGATTTCGAGGAATCAAACCAATATAAACCTCTTGTGTGAGCATTCTATCTTTCCTTCTCCTTATTTTTGTCTTAGTATAAAGAATCCAACCACTTAAGCATCCAATCACATTGTTGTAATTGTTTTAACAAGCTAATATTTTGAAAATAGTTTTGAAAAGATTAAATTGAGTAAAATTTGGTAAAACCAATTCACCCTCCCCCTATCTCGGTTTGAGAAGAATTGGCCTATCTATTTTAACGATTGGCACCAAAGCTAGGTAACCACAAGATAATCGATTAGATCCTAAAAAATGGCCAATATTTCAAAATGTTTTCTGAAGGGGATTCAATTAATAGACCATCATTGTTTGCTGGATAAAAATATCCTTTATGGAAAATAAGAACGAAAATCTTTTTAGAATCTGTTGACAAAGTTGTATGGGATGCTATTGTGAATGGATCTTTTATACCTGCAAAAATTATGGATGGAAATGCAGTTTCCTAAGGAGTTTTCATTGTGGACTCTTGATGAAAATAAATGTGCTCTCTATGATGTAAGAGCTAAACATATAATTTCATTTGCACTAACATTGGATGAATTTTACAGGGTGCCAATTTGTCAGTCTGCCAAAGAGATGTGGGATGCGTTAGAAGTGACACATGAAGGAACCATGAAGTCAAGAGAGCTAAAAAAACACACATATTTAGGAATATGAGATGTTTAGGATGAAGGTTAAAGAGACAATCTATGAAGTGCAAACGATTTACACACATAATGAACCATTTACTAGCTTAGGGAAAAAACTTTGATAACGAAGAATTGAACATCAAGATTCTGAAAAGTCTGAGTAGAGAATGGCAACCCAAAGTCACTACTACATTAGAATCTAGAGACCTCACTAGCATTAATATGGCAACCCTCTTTGGAAAGCCAAGGGAACATGAATTGGAACTTGGAAGGCTATAAAAGAGGAAGGAGAGAAAAGGCAACGAATTGCATTGAAGGCAGTTGCAAAATTTGCCAGCAAAAGAAAAGTAAACAAAGCTGAAGAAGTGGGAGAACAAGAAGATGGAAACTGTGATAGTAAAACATTAAACTTGATGGTAAAACGTTTTTCAAAATTTTTGAAATACAAAAGTAAATCTAACGCAAAATCTGCTTGAAATAAAGATTCTCATCCAAGAAGCAAGATCCACATATCACCCCAACATGCTATGAATGTGGTAAAGCTGGTCATATCAAACCTGAATGTCCAGTCCTCAAGCTTAAAAAGAAATTGGAAGAAAAGAGTGAAGCCACCAACAAATCTAAGAGAGTGAAGAAAGCATAAATTGCTTCGGAGGACAATGATTCCAGCACTTCAAGTGAATCAAGTGATAGCCATGAAGAAGAAACAAATTTAACTTTAATGGCTGATACTAAAACTTGTGCGAGCACTATAAGTACTTTTCAATCCATTGATGAAAGCTATGAGTGCAAATTTTATCAACTACTTGATGTATGTAATGAATTGCGTGAAGAAGCTAGACCATTTCAATACTCAAATAGTAGACATAAAGGTAAAAACATGTGGCTTGAGAACAAATTAAAACAATGGGAAGCATAAAATGAAGGGTTAAAAACTGATCTAGAGAATATAGAAAAGAATCAAAATTGCAATTGCAAGAAAAATATGATTAGTTGTGAAAATTGTCCCAAACACTTAGAAAGAATCAAATATCTAATGAGTACACCTACTAGATTTACTCTAGGAAGAAACAGTCGAGATGCAATCTTAGGTTCTCAACAAAGTGTGCTAACCGATCTAATATTTGTAGTTATTTTAAAATAAGGCAGCACATATTAGATCGGTTATGACATTGACTAGGTTAATATATTGTGTATTAGATTGGTTAATGTCATACCCGGTCTACTATGTGTTGTTTTTTTTTAAGTTCTATTTATAATTGCAATAAACTTGAACCTGTTACAGTCAAAATAACACAATATAGTTTTAGTTAGATAAAATTGGACAGTAAATCAAATCCAACAATGGATTTTACCAAAATGTACCTTAAATGATAAAGAAAATACTAATACTAAATAAACAACAAAAGGAAAGATAAATATAAACTAATCTTTATACTACAAGAAGTATTTGGCCCATTTAGTCCCAATTTCTTCAATCGTCTCAGATCCCAACGGTTCAACATTGTCAAAATGTTATAATAAGGAATGTATGTATAGTAAGTAATACCTATAGGAGAAATCAATTGGAAGTTATGTGAAAATGAAGTGGATTTACCTCCCAACATATTGTAAACATTCATAGCACTAAAAAGAGAACTCATTAGTCCTTTACAACATATTTAATGATATAAATAACACATTATAGAATTAATTACCACATACTTTTATATTATACTTTTTATTCCTAGGGGTATGTTCTTGTGCAATGAGCATAACCAAATGATTGTATTGTCATTGGACAAATAATCATCAATTGTCTATGAGACCTATTAAACAAGAAATTTAATTAGTGATTTTGAATTAGTTACTTAATGGTTACTTAATCATCATCTTGGAAACTTAGTCAATGTTTTAAATTATTTTCTATACAGTATGCAATCATAGAAACATGCATGGATTATGTGGTACTTCGTACCTATCAGACATAGTATTTTCTTCACCTTATAATGACAGGTTGACAATGTATAACCTTTGGGAGCATTTGAGGCAACAGTTCGAGAAACTCAGTGAAATTTTTATCGATCCACCCATTTCTAGCTTTAATGTTAAATAATCTTAATAGAGTTGACAAACGAGTTAAACTCATAGAATTGGGATATAAAGCCTTTTTTGAATCATCTTTCAAGGAATCATACATGTGTGTTCGTCGAAAATTTTTTTCTCCAATATCTTGAAGCATATCTTTCATGTGATCCTCACAACATAGATTGGACTCTTAACTTTGAGCTATGATTGGAAGGTGTACCTTCACCATGTTAGGTCCATGTTGTATAACTTTTTAGGATACCCTCACATAGAAGATGTTCTCGTATCAACTTAATTTCTTGTTGTCTCCCATTCAAACAATTAACACATGGAAAATAATACTTTCCAATCAAGGCAATCCCAAGTCGTTGAGCAAATTGAAGAAACTCTTCAATGTCATTCTCATACACATTACTGATTCAATTGCATTCATCCAACTTCGATCCATTACTACACAAAATAAGAACTTGGATTAAAAAAAATGTTACATAAGCCCAAAACTATACTTTGGATTATGAAATTCTACATCAAGTAATTGTGTTATCTATAAACATTAACTTTGTGTGAAGGTTTTTGTGGTTCTTAACACAACATGTGTCAAGAAAGATAAATGGTATTTTAAGACCTATTTATAATATGGTTTTATTAATGGAAACCTTTCCATTGGATTACTTTTGAAGCGAGATTTGCAACCATATTTTTGTTGCTCTTAAAACTATCTTAACTACATCTTAAATCCTAGGAACTAATTATTAAAACCTATTAATGCAAAAGATTTCACTCATTATTAAGAATACATTTCAACTTAAATGAATTTTGGAGTAGCATAGGAACTAACCTTTATCGATGCAATAATGGCGGTGACGGCAATGGTCACAGATGAGTCAACAAGCGATAGTGACTTTGTGGCAACTGGGTGGAGGAACTACTACGAAGAAAGATACAATCTTCCAATGGAGGTGTTGACAGAGGCACGGCGCGGGGTGGAGGTACTAACCTCTCCAATGGGTGGAGGACCTTTAACAATGGAAGAAGAGATGAAAGTGGCGATAGGAGCTTGAACGAAAGCTTAAACAGGGTGGTCTCGTGGTGCGTGGAACATAAAGCGGCAATGACAATGGAACTTCAACGGTACGACGACCCTGGACGAGTTTGTGGTTTGTGGTGTGACGACAACGAAACTTCAATGTTGGTGGTTCGTGACTATCGACGACAACCTAATGGAGATGAAAGCTTTAACAATGGAGATGGGAACTTCAACGACGATAGTGTGAGTAATGGTAATGGGAAGAAGAGATGGAAAAGGGAAGACGCAAGAGGGAAGAAGAAGAAAGGGTTTCACATTTTAGAAAAGGAAACATATTAGAGCAATTTCCTACCTAATCGATCTAATTTGTCTTCCTGATTTTCAATTTTGAATTTAAAAATGATATATTAGATTAGTTCGCTTCTTAACCTATCTAATATAGGATATTATATATATTAGATTGGTTCGCTTCTTAAACGATCTAATATAGGATATTAGATCGGTTTTCGACACAATCAATCTAATATACTTTCTAATATTTACAAAATTATCACCGTGTTTTTTATTATATTGATTCCTATATAACCGATTTAATATCATGTTTTAATATATCTATTTTTCACTAGAATATATATATATATATATATATATATATATATATATTAATTTATTCATAACTAGTATAGGTGTAATAATTTTATACACTATACACAAACCAACATTTAAGCGTCGTTTCTTCATGCTCTACATTCAAATATTTTTTATACATATAGTTTAACAATTTCAAAGTGACAATATATCTATCTTTAAAACCGGATATTAATGAATCATCTAAGAGAAAAGGAAACTAATATCCTCGATGATTTCGTATTAAAACATAAAAGAACAATTCGAGTTAATTTTTCTGAAAACTATAACGTAAAGTTTAAAAAATAAAAAAACAGAATAGTTTATGTATTTTCAGATGGTGTAATATAATATTTTATGAAATTAAGTACATAGCTTAGTTCTAAAATGAGGCAAAACTTTTCTTTCGCATGAACTAACTCTGGCATGTACGAAAAGAAAATGACCTCCAACCAAATTTTTATTCGAAATTCAGTCCTTTTCTAAATAACCTAGCTAGTTTGCCTATACGTTTCATCACCTACCTATATAAATTTAATAATACTCAACGAAAAATCAACATTTTGCAGGTACATAACAAAAATTATAATCAGCATGTACGTCAATAGGCCAAATTCAGAAAGACCCATGTGAGGATACAAAAAGGAGTACTATGGTTCTAAAATTGGTTTTCCCATTTTAAGCTTTTTACATCAACCATTTAGAAAACTGAAGATAAAACCATTGAAATACTAGAATAATGTACTTTTATTATTCTGGTTGAAATTATTTATATTCGATTAAATCATACATCATAATCAAATTCATGTTCATACCAAATTTCTACTATAAATTGTATGTTATATTAATTAGTAATAGATTTTTCGAAGAAAGAAAATTACCAAGAAGATATTACAATGGCACATGCTCATGTGAAGATAAACTCATATAAATACTCACACTATTTCAATCCAAAACTTTAAAATAATAAATTTATCGGTCATTCATTTTATAAGATACTCCATTTTCTCATATTTATTTGATATAAAATTTATGCAATAAGATAAAAATTTTAATTCTCTTTTACCAAATATTAGACATCTACAAAGAAATTAATAGTAACTTAACAGGATATGGTTTAATCATTATTCATTCACATAAAAAACAATAAAATAATAATAATAATAAATATTTATGAATATAAGCTATTAGAATGGAGAAGAATAGATAAAATAAATAAAAAGTTTTGGAATTGTGAATTGGGATTAGAAGAATAGCAGTGAGAATAGGTTGTGAGAAAAGGAAATTAAGGATGGAGAGGGACACATGGAGACATGTGAGTTGCTTGTTTGTTTAGGGCGACGCAGACGAGTGGATTTGACATTAGAAGGACGCATGAGAGTGGGCCGCAATGTGGACCCTCCTCTCTCTTTGAGGCTTCATTTTCAGAGGAACCTCAATTTTCAGACATGGGGTGGCCCAAAGTACCCTGAAGGAGCTTCAAAAAGGAAAACCTTCCCCACAAAATAATACTTATAATAATAAATAAATAAAATACATACCAAAAAAGCCTAAGAAAGTGCATTGTATTATCAAGTCTTTCCATTTTTTTTTTCATTTTAG
>Ga0214542_1003757_pt1 | contig 30577 bp, 19 predicted proteins | sample CNSS1metaG_FD_160096 | JGI IMG/M metagenome (GOLD analysis project Ga0214542, IMG submission 160096) | Root nodule microbial communities from cowpea collected in UCLA plant growth center, Los Angeles, California, USA - CNSS1 | ecosystem: Host-associated > Plants > Roots > Nodule | place: USA...
TATATATATATATCTATATATATATATATATATATATATATAATATAGATAAATGTTAGAGTTACTTTAAAAATAACAATTTTATAAATTCAAATATAAAATTTTAAAACAATTTTATAAAAATTTAGAATAAATATATTTAATTAAAATTTTACATTTCAATTTATGAAGTTTTTATTTTTAAATCAACTCTAACATTTGTCTAGAAATTATTTATATATAAATATTTGAATAGGGATGAAATTGATGCAATTTTAAAAAAAATTAGGACTAAATTATGACAAAATAACAAATATATGGACTAAATTGAGAATTTTCACATTAAACAATGACACGTGGCACTGCCATGACCACATCATATTGTCTCTGCCACGTGGCACAATGTGAATTTGACACATAACATTTTTTTAATTATAAAAAAAATTAAAAAAGAAACAAACAAGCTGAAACATTGTTATTATTAACAAAAAGGACCTAATTATAACAAACTTTCCAAAATAAGGACCAAATTGAGACAAATTAAAAGAATGAAACCTACTTGAGATTTTCATACGAGAATGAGGACCAATGAAATTATTTAACCTCAATGTTATTAAGCATGAGGAACAGATTAAAAAAACAATGCATAGCTCAAATTAAAAGGTCATCTGAAAACTATTTTAAAAGCATTAAGAGCAACATATATGTTTGGATGAAAAATCATTCGAAAACTATCTCAAACACAATAAAAATAATACATAAACTTGAATTAAAAATAACTTCCTTTATGTGGTGTGTTTCTCCTCTCTCAATCTCTCTCATCAGAACTTGACATTTTCCATCAAATAGACAATAACTCGATTCTTAAAAGAAAGTCTAATATACCAACTCAGAGATGGAGTTTTGATGAAGTTCACAATGATGATAACTTATAAATTTGTCTAAATCAAGATGACCACAAAATCTTTCATGCCTGAAAAGGCTAATAGATCAATAAATGATTGACTCTATAACAAGGTACAACGAGAAACTCAAGTGAGAGAGGATAAAGTACGAATGATATTCTCTAGCGGAGTGTTAATGTCATGGCTAAGAATGTAAAATCATTTTTAGGATTTCTATTGGAAAGTTTGTAGTAAGGGTATGAGGAAAACTCTCGTTAGGAAAGATAAGGTCATGGAGCAGTTACTAAGGACCTTGGGAGAGATCCTATGGTTTCAATTTCTTCCTTATTCTTCAATCTTGTAAACATGTTCTCCACCATTGAGAGTTAAACCTATTTGTTGGTATTAAATGTAATAATATGATTTCTTGTGTATTTTGAGATGTTAATACATATATTTTTTCCAATTCATTGTTAGTATTTGATTTCTATGCTTAATGCTTATTATGACTTAATCACCTATGGCTTGATTCATTAGTAATCTTAAAACTCTTAAACTTGATGCATGATTGCTTGTTGAGGATTCAAGGGATTGGACCTTGATAGTTATCATACATTCAATGTCACTTGGAATAGATTTGGGTATATTTGTGAGTTGATTTTGACATCAAATTGGAATTGAGATATCTAAGAATGCATGAGAATGAAGTGAATGAAATCTAATCTTGAAAATTGTAAATATTCTATGTTAAATTTATGTTGCACAACAACTTTTCATAAAAATACAAAAATAGTTTCTTTGTATTTTTGTGAACTTTGTTGTCCAATTAAGTGTAAATTGCAAGAGTTGTTGAGTGTTACACAAGTCTCTTGGGAAAATGATATCTGGACTTATCCACTTTATTACTTATACGATTTGGTACAGTTGTCAATATTGTAACAAGTTTTGGGCACATATAAAGCCTATCTAAGATGACAACACATGTAAAACCTACCTAAGATGACAACACATATAAAACCTGCCTAAGACGACATAACATACAAAGTCTTCCTAAGACGACAGCACATGCAAAACATGCCTAACACGGTAGCACATACAAAGTCTACTTAAACAAGAGCACAAAAAGCTACCTAAAATGGCAGTTCAAAATGCCTAAGACGACACTTGCATCAATAAACCGACTACATCACAATCAAAGACAATCACCTACAGTCGCAACAACTCAATCCACCTACAAGCATAAAACCGACTACAGCTCGGGCCAAAAGGTCACCTACAGTCACAACAACTCAATCCACCTGCAAGCACAAAGTCGACTACAACTCAGCCAAAGGGCCCATTATAATCGCAACGAGTTCGTTCCACCTGCCAATCAAACTCCCGAGCTGGGGGGTTTGTATACTTACCCAACCCAACAAATACACTAAAGAACATGGCCCAACAAGGCTCATTCAACATTATTGGCCTAAGGTGGTTAAATAATATTAACATGTATATTTGTTGGTTATATTACCGTATATTAACATGATATATGGTGAAATCTCAATAGTTTAATTATATGATATATTGATGTCATAAATTTCCTTTTATACCATATATCAACAAAAATATATGGTTAATATAGCTAAGTGGTATATTTTTGTTATTGTTATTTTATGACACATACATTAAGATTTTATTATTTGTTGATATTATCTAATATTCTCAAATTTTATAACATTTCATGAGCCTAGAAACCTATAAATACATATGATATTTTCTTAGGGAGTATAATCTGATTTATACTCACTATTCTACTCTTATATATTTATAGATCTTAAAACTCTCTTACCGACTTAGACATCATAAAGTATATTGCAAGTGGATATTCTCCATCAAGACTACTCTAACCACCACTTGAATTTGTCACTTGTCTTAAAATTCACGCTCTAGATCCCAGTAAAAATAACTTTAAATATACAACAATATATAATAAGTGATTTTGTTCTATTTGATTTTGATTATTACTTTTTAATTTAATATATGAATAAATTCTTTGGGTTTAAGAGAAAGTAAAAAGAATTGATTTTATTTATTTTTCAATTTTTCTGTTTATTTCATAAAGAGAGTTCTTCAGTTTTGTTCTTAGTGGATGTGAGTTGTTTACTGTGTAATAAAAGGCATGCCTAAAAATATGTCTAAAGATTTATTTATCTAGAATGAGAATTAATAACAGTTCAAAAAGAAAAAAGAATGTTGTGTATAAAACATAAACGAATCTTCATCCTCCGTTACAAGGAAGCAAATAGCTATGAACTGTGCCATGTACAATTTTTTCGTTAATGAAATTGAAAAGTAATCTAAAAGTTAAATCTAAATTCTTAAAACCGAATTATCCTTCCCACCTAACTCAGAGATCTTTGGAGACTGTTGTTTGCTGGTTTAGATTTACTACTTCCATATTGACATCTTTTGCTTCAGGACCATGTTTTCTCTTATGCTCTGTTGAACATTTTGTATGGAACAACTGTTAAAATTTAAGACTAAAAATGCATATATATATATATATATATATATATATATATATATATATATATATATATATATATATATAAAATAATTGAAAGGGAAGAAAATTACTTTTGCTGATAATTGCTTGTCTAGTCATTGCTAAGAAATCTTCCCATTTTAGTTTACACAATTCCATTTTCTCCTCTTCCTGAAGCTCAAAATTGGGTTCTCTTCCACACATGAAAGCAGCCCTTAGAGAAATAGATCACAAAGTAGTAGCTCAGTTAGTACAATGAAACAATAGTAAAATTCTGCAATGCATAGATTTAATACTATTTTTCTAGTTCATGTTCATTGAAGATATTAAAATCTCAAACATGCTGAGACTTCTACTGCAGATAGTGAACTTTACATATATGTAACAAAGTTTAATATAAAATTGGGGGCTGCAAAATAACATACTTGCTAATGCAGAACAACATAACTGAATGTTTAAATCTTCACAAGATTTTATAAGTATAGAGAATGTAGAATTACTATGATACACATACTTGCCACAGCAAATGGCTTTTAAACTCCATTAAAAAAAATAGCCTCATACGAATAGATTATACATGCAGAGGAATCTAGATAACTCTCTTGGATAGCACAATAATCCTTCTCCCAATGCAATGTTACTACTCAAAAACAGAAATGAAAGGTGCTGTAAAAAGAGTAATTAAAGGTCACTACAGTTCTACAAGTGTTAATCAAGAAAAAAAGTAGTATACGGTAGAAGGTCCAATAATAAAAATTGAATATCTAAAATGTACAGATTATTATTGTAAGTTTCTTGTGACTCAGTAAGTTGTCTAAGGTTGAATAAGTAAGCAAATGAATACCAAAGTTTGGCAGTTTATCAAGCACAATACCACTGTAAGAAATGCATATTCTGTAAATGAGTATGACTCAGAAGTTATCTAAAAAGACCATTCGTAGTCTTAATATGGTACAATTCAAAACAATACCTGTCATATAAATGAGCAGCTTCTTCTTGTGACTCAACTGTCCCTAAATGGATCTGTTTCTTGTCTACTTTTATGGCTGCCTGCCACTTCATGTTTTTGTAATAGACCCCCCTCATAAAACATGGTTCTTGATCATGAGCATGTTTCCTTAAATGTTGCTTTCTGCGTTTAACAGGTGGTCCTGATATATGCTTTTTCAGTAAGTTATAGTTAAAAAAAAAGAAGATAAAACTCTGACAATTTGAAATGAAATCAGATATAGAGAAAGTAAACTAAATGACCATTTCATGTTATGATCAAAACAGCATACAGTTCCTACCTTTTCAATTAACCCATGATTGTCAGGTACCATTTGCATTGCACAGCACAACATTCAATGTCAATCAATTAAGAGTTTTATGCAAAATTATATTCTATAATGGACTTCAGTGAAGAAAATATATATATACTCAATGAAATTAATGTTTAAAAGGCTCAATTAATTAGATGAAGAATTAACCAAGAAGTTGCAGATGTTCCAATAAAAAATTATTAAATAATCTTGTTCAGTATTTGTATCTGAAAACATTGTCATAAACAATGTTCGATAAGAAAGACAGACCACAATCTAAGATCAAATTAGACTAGTGATTTAAAATGATATCAGATCAGAACAAAAAATGACAAACACATCTCCTTCTCATATAAGTAAAAGATAGACCTTGTGTTCATTCTATGATAAGACTGATTACTAACTCCTACAAACTAAGAGTGTCACTTTTTCTTTATTACAAAAAAGGTAGGATTGTGTAAGTTTTATTCCTTACCAACTTCTATTCATGATTTTCCCATTATACTTTTCTTGTTGCAGTTCATACTGTATAGAATCAGTGAATAATAAAGAAAAAATCGCAAAAAACAAAAGGGGAAGAAGCATTACAAACATTTTGTAAGCAGAACATCTCTTACTAGGTTGACTTTCCAGTTACAAAACAAAATAGATCAGATATAACAAAAAGAATAACATGTCTAGGAAACCAAACCTAGGCTTTGTTGACTAGACTCCTCTTTGGACAAGCTGGAACCAGATGCATTTGATGATCCCGGTTCATCTTTCACGACAGTGTTCTAGGAAACACAAACAGAAGTGTTGTTTATTATAAGTTTCTCAATTGAAAAAATTTGAAAGAAAAGATAGAATAAACGTTTAATTGTATCAATCAATGGATAATTTCATCAAGATTTTACTATTAAACAATAGCATGTTGCAAATTTTAGGATTTAAGTAAACCCAGATGTAAAGAACAAGCACAGTATAAACAAACAGAAACAATCCTTTTATTCCTCTTTCTTGTAGTGAATACTTTTACCATCACAAGTAACTAGTAACATTGATTTTTTCCACCAACAGAAATTTTCATAGGATTTAATGGACTTTGTTGAAAACCAGATGCCTATAACTGGAAGTTTATTATATGTTCAATCAAATTCAGTGTGAACCTACTTTTGTGCCTTTTTATGCAATATGCAATGCATGAAGTGCAAATAACCAATGCTAGAAAAAAGGAGTTATTCAATTCATTCAGCCAAATGGAGGTGACAACAAAAAAATGTTAGGAGATCACTTTTCAATTTAGTTTTGTCCAAGTTATCTTTCACTGCTATTACTTAACAGGAGAAACTCCTCTCTTGTAAACCGAAAACAACTACGTGGAGGCATAAATGAAAATTTTATAAACAAATGATTTGTGCTTGTTGAATCTTGATACAAAACTATTGTAGGAAAAGTGGAAAGTAAAAACCCTATATCAATGAATAGTGGTGAAACATATTTAAACATTTTCAATTATAGAAAATGACATAAATGATGTTTAAATTATGCCTCAATTTCACATACACCAAAATATAAAATTAATGAAGTACATAATATTAACAGAAAAAGAGTTATCACATTAAATACAAGAGGACCAAAAACCTCAGATACTACCATTACAGGAAATAAAAAAAGCACCAAAACAGAAATATGCAATCATTCATTAGTTCCTAGAGGATTGGAGAAGTGAGTCATATCAGAAAAATTAGATTGTTCACTTACTTGAACTTGCTGACCTGAAGCTTCAGTAGCACTCAGATGCTCACAGTAAAGAGGAAGGGGAGTGACAAACGAACTATTCCCTACAAAGTTTGAATTAAATTAGTAAATAATGTCAATTTTAGCAAACTCAAAGCTACAAAAGCAAACTCAAGACTAAAATAAAAAGACATAAACCAAATTAAATGAAATATTTTATAAAACATTCACCTGAACATAGTCCCAGCAGTCTACGTCTTCTCAGACTTACCATTGTTAGTTTCAATCTACCAACCAAATTTTCTAGAGGACACTGATAGCAGTACCAATCCCTCTTCAATACTGAAGGAGAACCTGCAAGACAAATAAAACATTCTCAGAGAGAAAACAAATAGGAACATAAACATAGGAGAACAAAGACATTGAATAAACATCAAGAAAGGCATCCCAGAATGCAAATGCAATCAAAATGAAGATGTCTTTCATCTTTAGGCCATCTTGGACAAACCCATACAAAAACAGACCTATAACAATGCAGAGAAACCATGATCATCACCATACATTTTTAACCGCCACTACAACCTTTATATGTGTAATCATGAAAATCAGTAATCCAATCATATCATCTCACAAAGTACAACTAGCCCATGAAAAACACATCAACACTAAACTCTTCCCAAAGACATAAACCAAAAAACTGCAGAAGAAAATAAAGCATGACAGAGTAAAATTCCCAGAATTAATTAATATACGCCACAATAATATTAATTTGGTAGAAACAAAAAATAATAAAATAATTCATCCACACAAACATCATCTCATCTGCGCGAACTCAGAATTCTCTGCTTTGGGTCAACCCATGAACCAAACACCTTTTCCACCAAAACCCAATTGACCACACACACAGAACAAACCATAGCAGACATTCACACGTAGGTCAAGACAAAAATCCAAGAGAAAACCCACTAAGCCAAGAGAGAAATTTCAAAACAATGAAAAGAAATCATTGTAGGCAAAATAAGAAAATTGGTTTGCACCAACTTTTGAAGGAAAAGGTGATGAAGATTTACGTAAATTGTTGTTACAGATACATCTACCATCAACCCTCACCTTGATGTTTGGTGTGTGCTTTTTCTCCACAGCCTCTGTAGTGTGACTTATATATAAAGGAAGGGTAGTGAAGTGATTACATGAAGAGAGAAAGTTCTGTGTACAAGGTTTTGATCCAATTTTTGAATGACTGTGATGTCCCTTTTAAAACAACCAAATAGGTATAAGGTTGTTAGGAGTTTGAGAAACATGATAAATTTACTATATTAACCCTTTTTAGATAATGGGTGAGAGATTTCCCTTATTATATTCAGGAGAATATGTTATATTAGATTATTTCTCTGATTATGATTTTCTTAGCAGTTTTTTATGATATGTTACCTATTTCCTTTTTTCATCTTAATTTGTAAATTAAATTTTAATGTTTTAAAATTATTTACTGATAAATAAAACTAATTGTATATCAGCATTAGAGAAAAAATAAATAAAAACATGCGCCTGTGCCCACACATGTGTGTCAATTTTTTTCTCATGATAATAAAAAATAACTCTTATCATAATTATTAAAATAAAAAAATATTATTAAATTTAAAAAAAATTATTCATATAAAATATTATAAAATAAATAATATTTACAACTTTATTATAGACAATATTTTTATTGTAGATAATTAACTGAATTTAAAAAAATAATTACAACATCTAAAAAGTAATAAAATATAATCTATTAATAGTGATAAAATTGATAACAAGTTATATTCAATAAAAAATAGTTAGAAAGTTGTTATAAAGATACATTTTCTTTATTAAATAGCATAGATATACTATTTTTAATAAATTTTAAAATAAAACAATTATAAAATTTCGAATTTATTGTATATCATCAATATATTTTAATTAAATTCAAAATATAATTCAGTATGTATGGAAAGAACAGGATGATAATGAATATTATGAAAGAATTGGTTAATATCTGTTAAATAAAAAGAATATGTCACGATTTATCCAAATATAATATTTTTAGATTGAAATATTGTTTGGCGATTTAAAGGAGTTATCTTTACATAATGGTTGAGATTAAAATAAAACCCTTTAATCACATAAGGATACTAATAAAAAATATGAAATTTATTTGTTAAATATTCTCAATATTCTTTAGCATATTCTTATGACAAATCTGAATTTTTATATCAGTTATATACTTACATTATTATTATTATTATTATTATTATTATTATTATTATTATTATTATTATTATTATTATTATTATTATTCAATAGATATTTTTGAAGAAAGTAATTTTATTTTCCAAAAACAATTCACTCATTTATTTCATATACTATTTCTATATTATTTTTCAATCTTATTAAATTATATTTTTTATTAGTGTTTTTTTAAAAAACTCAATAATTAAAAATAATGTTATGCTATATAATTTAAAGAGTTAAATGTGTTTTAAATATTTTCATGTGAAGTTAGATTTTGTCTTTATCCCAAATTTTATAGTAGGATGTAGTTCTAGTAACCAGACAACATTAATGGTGTTTATAGATGAGACAATTCAATAAAGTAATCATTTATTTGGAGAAATTGAAATTCTTTTAAAGAGAATGACATGTTTGGATGAGAAAAGTAAAAGAAAGTTGAAATTGAAGAATTTTTAGAAGGTATTTCAAATATCTAAAATAATAGAATTTGAAATTCACTTAAATTAGAAACAAATTGAAATTTATAAGTTATGGAAAAAGTCTACAGGTCCAAAAAGTCAAGTCGGGTCAGGCAGAAGGTTGAGAGTAGTCGATTTGGGTCCAAGGTCAAGTTGGATCGGGTCGAGCCAGACTAAAGGTCAAGTTGGACAGGGCTAGACCAAAGGTCGAGCCGGACCAACCCAAGTTGAGCTGAAGGTTGAGCTGGGTCAGGCAAGGTCGAAGGTCAAGTTGGGTGAACCCAAGTTGGGCTGAATGTCGAGCATGGCCCCGTCGAAGATTGAGTTGGTTCTGGCCGAAAATCAGGTCGGGTCGAATCGGGTTGAAGGTCGAGCTAGGTTGAAGGTCAAGTCAGGTCGTGCCACGTCGAAGGTCGAGCCAAGCCGAGTCGAAGGTCGAGTAGGGTCAGGTCGGGTCAAGTCAGGCCGAAGGTCAACTTGAACCAAAAGTTAATATGAGTCGTACTGAATTGAAGGTCGAGCCAAGTTAGTTAGACTCAAAGGTAGAGTTGAGTTCGCCATAAAATAGAAATTAAATTAATTTATCCAAACAAGAAAATTGAAATTTGAAATATTTCAATTACTTCATCCCAATAATTACTTAAAAAATGAAGAGAATTCAATTTCAAATAATTTAATTACTAGGTATTTCAATTTCTTGGAATTGTTGAAATTATTCATCCAAACACAATGTAAAAATATGTTGGTGTGGCAAATGTCATCACATGACAACATTGTCTGTCACATCAACAAATCTTGAACTTCGTTTACTCATGAGGACTACATCCATTCATTAATAAAGTTTGAAGATAAAAATAATCCAAATTTGGGATACATATGAAATCTTGTTGCCCTTAGAGCATTAGACTAGGAGTGTTATCTATATGTTTGTGTTTGTATGGTAGAGTTGTGTTTTTGATTATGCCCCTGAAATAGGAAAATGAATCATGCCATGCATATCTTCCTATGATTAGGATAAAAATAAAGGTAGATTAAAATTAGAGCAAAGTAGAGTACATATTGAATCACCTTAACCTAAGCATAGTCTATTATGAATCAATATAGCGCAAAAAATTTAAAAGGTGGTTAAAAAACTGAAATATTAATCAGTTAGGTCAATAATCTAATTGATTAAAAACCTAATCAATTAGAAAAGTAATAGAATCGATTGAAATTATCAGCACAGGTTTTTAAACATGAAAGTTGTTATTCTATCATTACGTTTTTAAGCAATTGTATTTTGGAAAAAAGATTTAGAGAAGGCATTGGAGCACATTGAAGGGATCAACTAAAGTTCATCAAGATCCCTCAAGATTGCAATGGACTACATGAATCTTGACTTGGCAAGATGAAGAAAAATCAAAATTTAACAAGGTGTATTCAATCTGATTACTGAGTTGTGAATTTTGATGTCCCTGGACCTCCATCTTGGCTTCCTTGTCACTTGTTATTTGTTGAAATTCACTATGAAAGTGATTTGTTTGGTGTAAATGTGTATAGCCTTGCTTAAGTGTTTTGTAAATATTGTAAATCTTTGAGATACAATGAAAAAAACTCTCTAGTTGTGTTTTATTAGGAGACCCTAGATATAGATATCAAAAAATCAAATCAATATAAATCTTCTATTTTTTTCACTCTATTATTGTCATGATATATTAAATGATTTTGACTTGATTAAAATAAATATTCTACACATTGTATATTCTACGTAAGAAATTTAATAGCATAAATTGAAAAAAGTTGTGATCAATAGTTTATCGAAGATTGAATAAAAATAAAAGTATAAATATTTAAAATATTATTTTATTTTCTTGTAATTTTGTACAGGTTTTAACTTATTTTTTATTTTTTTATTGTTATATAATTTAAATATTTCTTCTGTAGAATAAGTACAAAACATTATTATATTTTGCATGAACATTTGTCTATAAATCAAAATTTAACATTACTTTTTTTTATAGAGGAGAAAAAAAAGAAATAAATGAATAAATAATATTTTGAATAAAAATAAATTGCTATTAATTTTTTTATTATAATTTTATTTCATTTAATTTTACTATTTATATTTCACAATTTTTACTATAAAAAAATATGGAACTACTATGGTAAGTTTTTAAGTTAGATAATGTAATCCTGATTATGTGGAAAACCGTTACAGGCCCATATTTTGGCATATTTTGGAATATGTCTTCGTTTTTTAAGCAACTTAAAACATAGGTTTACTTGCACTTCAACTAAAAAATAATATTAATATAAAAATTTATTTTATAATTAACTACAGAAAAACATATGAACTAATACCTTTTTTCAAACTTACCTGATAGAAACATATCCATCAATATATATATATATATATATATATATATATATATATATATGTCTATTTTTTTTTTTTGTATATATATATATATATCAGTCTATTTTATTTTACTGAATTTAAATTTAAATTTTTTAATAACTTTTTTTTTGCATATTAATGTGTATATGACTTATTATTTCATTTAAATTTTAACAAGATATTCAAATTTAAATTAAGCTCATTGGAGCAAATTTTCATAATTATTTAAAAAATAAATAAAACATGTTGCATCAACAATTTTTTAATTGTCATTCGGTTACAAAATTTTGGGATGGAATTTATTCTCGGTGTGAAATATAAACAAAATTTAATTTTATGTAAAAGTTAAGTGATTAAAAACATATTTAGATATAACTTAAATAATAACTATAAAATATAACTTTCATATACAAAATGATTTTTCTAATGAATTAAAATCAAGATAATTAGATTGGAGGCACAATTATAAAAACAAATTATTCTATAACCACAAATTCAATGATTAAATTAAATAAAAAATTTACAACTAATAAACTAAATAAAATATCAATATGTTAAATAAGATAAGAGTTAAATATGTGTATACTACCTAAATTTTGACAAATTGTAATTCATTATTATCTTAAATTTTGATTTTTAAACTTAAAAAATGAAAGAATATAATTCTTTTAAATGAAACTTTAGATTATCATTTGAGTTAGAAGGTGTTAAATGGAAACGTTAGCTTAAAACACCATTGAATAACACAATTGGGTTAACCATTATATCTATTCATTTTTAAAGTTTGAGAAACAAATTATTTGAGACAAATATGAATTTCAATTTCACGTCAGAATTTAAAGACTAAAAACATATTTAACAAATATATATATATATATATATAAATATATATATATATATATATATATATATATATATATATTTTGCAATTTGAGATAACTAAAAAATAAAAATAATTTATAAAATGATATTAAAATGATATAATATTTGTAATTGTTCCTGCAGAGAACAAATAAGGTATGTTAGACACAAGTGCTACCTTACTCAGGTCCGCTATTTCCTCAGTAGACTTCCTCTTGGCTGATACATGTCGCCTAGGGATATCTCGGTGTGATCGATTTGGAACCGAGGGGGTTACCTGCAGAAGAGACTCCGAAACTCAAGTCAGCAAAATCTCTAAGAAAGTCAAATCTCGTGATTAGGAGAGTAATGAATGCGTACCTTTAATTCGTGGGGTCCATGCATATTTAGAGATTATTAATTATGTATGACCACGTCATGGGTTGGGCCCCTATTTGGGCTGTAGGTGGGCCTAGGCCCTAGCCCAGATCCTTTAGTTCGATTATCGTGGGCCTTATGAATCTTACAGAAATATTCTGGTTTTGCCAAGTCCTTGCTTAGTTTCCTAGAGTTAACGGCCTAGGCCGGTTACTCTTTAGCGGCTTAGGACGCTGTTGTTCTTTTAGTGTGATCGGTCGATATTACACCTTAACGGCTTAGGCTGGATACTTTGATTTACCTTAGCGTGTGTATGGTGATTGTTATTATTTACATCCTTGGTGGTTACGCGGACGGGTTTTATGGTTATTATTCGGCTAGGCCGACTAGGTGTTGTACACCAGTCTCCCAGCCTTTGCCGATATAGTTATGACGGTAAAGGATGACAAGTATTGGCGTTTTTGGCTAGGCCGGCTAGGTGTGGTACATTAATATAGTTTTTAAATTTTGAATTATATTGAGTTAAAAAAATGTGTTTATAAAAGAGTAAAATTTCTAATTTTAATTATGAGTAACCACTACAATAAAACAAAAAATTAGAGTCAGTCAAAGAGTAGACGTTAAAAGTGAAAATGATCGCTATAGTGTTGTCCAAATGTTCCAATAAACTATGATGCAAAATCTATGGACAAAAGAGTTAGCCATATGTAGACATTATATAATTGGTCATATTTAGATGCTATATAGTCGGTTATATGTATACGCTATAGAGTTGACCATACATATATACTATAGAGCATGAGCTTAGCCATCTCTAGATGTGATGTTATAACATGAGTCTATTTTGTGTCAATTTTAAATTAATTTTTAGGTTTTAGGTAAACCTAGCTGACAAAGATTGACGCATACCATGTAGTTACACCAAACTGATCTATTTGATGAATTTGAATGCTCTATTTCACATAATATATAATAAATAAACATATTTAATTTAGTGAAATCAAATTTATTTTGTTCAATTCTTATTTATGTTTACTAACTTGAACATGTTTAGAAATATTATATCATCTCTGGAAACATAAATTAAGTTATTATTGTAATTATTTAAAAAGTACTCTAGTTATTAATATTAATAGTTTTGATAAACAAATTCATTTTAGTTAAGGTGAATGCTTTGTTGCACCTTTTTGAAATTTGTCTATGTGGACCCTTTATTAAAGTCAAACTATAATCTAATGTGCATAATATTACCATGCACCGTCTGCACCCAATTCTTTTAAGTTCACACTCTTTCTATATTTCATCGCCTTCAACAATCTCATACCCTTTGTCCTCATCTCAACACTGTAGCATTGTAGTGAAATTTAATTTATGGTTTCCATAATAAATTCTTCTTCTTTTATAGTACATTAAAAGTACCAATTTCTCTCAAAACTAATAATGAAAATTATCTCAACAAGTTATACTCACAGTTTGAGGTTTGAAACTCATGCAAATTGTTTTTATAGTCACATTTTGAGGTTTGAAACTCATGCAAATTATTTTTGAAGGTGGTGATAATTTGTTGAAAAAAATCATTTGTGATAAAATTGAACATATAAGTCTTGATTGTTGACATAGATTTAGTTAAAAATTTTAAAGCATTGCTTAAGAAATCTCAAGTCAACACTCAAGGTTTTAATATGATAGATAGTATTTTAACCATTTCATCCATTAGTATTAAATCCACTTTTGTACCCAATGGTGGAGTTTCATATCACATCATCAATGATGACAATTTCTTTGAAATCTACTTATATCGAACCCAAGTGTGTTTGTATTGGTAATGTTTCGGATTTGAAAAATCATCATGTTGGTCAATCATATTCTTTTTCCCTATTCTTCTAAACATATTTTTTTAAACCAATGACTACATATTTTACAACGCCTCAATTATTCTAGATTTTAACATCGCACTAACAAATATAAATAATATTATTTATGACAAAAGAAATGTCTATATAATATAACTAATATTATTGTATATAAATATTTATCAACATATCATTCATGTAAGATGAAAAGTACGAAGAAGTTCAAATTACAACCCAATTGTAATATAAATAATATATATCCAAAATAACGAAACATTAAACAATTGGTAAATTTGTCTCTTCACTTTTATCTTTAAAATACTTAAGTATATATTGAGCTATTGTCACAAACCTATTAGAATCATACAACACAAGGTGATACATAATTAGTGAGTGGTAAATGGAAAGTAAAATAAGTGTAATCTAATCAATTTAATTCAAAGAATGCAACTCAATTTTTTTTTTTTTTTAAGAATAAAAGCTAGCTTATTACTTAAAAATCTTTTTAACATCCTTTTTTAGGTGACAGTATGTTGAGCTTGAAGATATATGTAGACTCTAGAAGAAAAAGATGGTTGGATAAATCACTTGGTACTTCTTGTGAGGCTGAGTAAATTGTTTGACAAATAGCGTTTATTTAAGAAAAAAAAATACAAAACATTTATATTGGTCACTCACAATTTTTAGATCCCATTTAATTAGCTTACAATGGTTACTTCATTTTTTTTTGTTGAAGGGCTTTATTATAGAACGTGGTATAGTAATATATTTCTTTCAGTAGTTTGCCCTTGAGGTCAAAATCTTGAGTTGGGCCTTAATTTCTCTTTTTTCCAGGTGAACCACATAACTATACTTCTTTAGTTATGTGGTTTTCATTGACACCGATGTATTTTCAGTGTGGAGGATTTTATAAGACACAATCTTCCCAAGTACAATAGAAAGGAAAACAATGACAAAGTGAATTAATAGGTTAGGTATATTTAGAGAATCTTTGACGTCACTTAATCTCCTACAAAGAAGTTGTCAAATGTCATATACATGATGAAAGGGATCTTTTTGTAAAAAAATACAAAGGGAAAACTAGGAGCATGGCATCTTTCTTGTCATGCTCCTAGTAATCCTCCTAGAAATTTCATGAGGAGTTATGCACTCCTCATTAAGGATGTTGGCGCAAGGTGGCTCTAGAAGGGGGATGAATAGAGTTTGTTGACATTTTCACTAACAGAAAAAATGTCTTTTACGCCCGACGCTTTTTACTTTTCTCGTTTGGTTCAAGTCAGACGTAGTAACGATAGTCGTAAATTTACATCTGACTTTAAACCAGGCGTAAATTTACGTCTGACCCAAGAGAACAAACGTAAAGCTAGTTGCAACTCTGTAGGTGGGAGACAATGGCGACGAGTTCGCGTTTCACAAAGCTGCTGCCATAGGTTCGCGAAAGAGATGCAGAAAGTGATGCGTGAATGAAGCTCTGCGTTGGAAGTTCGAACAGGTGCCACTTTTGAGGGTTGCGGTAGCTGTTGCGACAGTGTTTCTGGTTCATCTCATGCGTGGAGGTTTTGCTGTTTGCGTCGTGGTCGCGCTTCCATGGTGGCTGCTCGTGTTTCTGCAATGGTGTTGCAACTACACAGTCCTCCACCGTTGTTGTCCCCGCTGCAGTTCCTCCACCGCTACAGTTTCGTTCCCGTTGTCGCTGCCTCTACCAAAAATTGCAAAAAATTAGGGGTTTCAAGATAAATGGAGGTGCACCAAAATAGAATCAAAAGACAAACTAACCTTTCAACAATTAATCACTTGATCTCCACCGGTGCAGTTCGAAAATGGTAAAATTGTGTTCCCGTCTCGCGCAGTCGCGACGCTGCGGAGAAGAAGACGTAAATTTACGTCTGACTTGCACTAATCAGACCTAAAGTTACGTCTAACAGGAGAAATTAGATGTAAATTTACGTCTAATAGGAGAAATCAGAGATAAATTTACGTCTTACGAGACTAATCAAACATAAATTTACGTCTGATACATCTGATTAGTGCAAGTCAGACGTAAATTTACGTCTGACTAGTGCCAGTCAGATGTAAAAATTGATAATTTAATTACAAGTATGTCACCTGTCATTTTTTATGTTTGATTCTGGTTGGTCAGACGTAAAATCGTAGACGTAAATTGTGTTTTTTGTGTTAGTATTTTAAATCATTTTGCACAGACTTATTGTTGTAAATAAATCAAGATAAAAAGTAAGGCAGAGAATAATGCACATAAGGATTTATGTTGGTTCACCTCCACATGAGGCTACATCTAGTCTCTTAAGTCACTTGCTTAAGAAATTCATGAATCAATTCTCTTAAATAGCACGAGTATCGACCTTTCCATTTTACAACGAGTATCCATCTTTTCGGGTATCACAAATTTAACCCTCTCCAAAAAACACGATTACGAACCTCTCAAAGTTACAACGAGTATCAACCTCTCTAGGTGTTCTTTGTCAATTCCCTCTTGAGATAGAGAACTCATAATTACAATTATAAAAATAATCTCTCACACAAGAGAGTTCAATCATGCTCACAAGATAAACTTTCCAATGTGAAGGATATTGCAACGATTTTCATTCAACCCAATATCACTCTCTAATAATTTGATATGATAGTGTATGCTCAGAAAATATTCTCTCATTTCTTTCTCTTCAAGAATTGATATGACAATGTCTCGACACTTCTGGATTTTCTCTCTTCTTATTCTTTTCTTCATCATCTAGGTCTTGGTATTTATAAGCACGTTGTGCTATTTGACCGTTGATACCTATTCAATTCTGCATATCTTCAATATCCTCTTATTTCTTCAATTGGAAGTTCTTGATATGACAATTAGAGTGTATTGCTTCCAATAAATTATCAATTCTTTTCTTTTCAGTCCTTCAACAATTTGAATTTCAAATATAATACGTTGTAGCTTCAATCATCATGATATTCTCTTCTAGTCTTTGATTTCCAAAGTCTTTTCTCTTTCTCGTGATTGATTAATAATTATAATATGACAACATTCACAATATTCAATCAAAGAATATTTTCTCTTATATATATGATTAATCAACTTTGATATTCTTCAGATTAAATTTTGAATCAAATCTTCGATTAAAATATATTAATTTAATGTTGAAACTTGCGGCATAATTCTCTTACCTGATTTGGTCACTTATGTATTACCTTATGATTTGATAATTTTGTTTCACACCATCTGAACTTGAGTCGTCTAATGCATGTCTTTATTTGTCTAGTCATTACTTCAAAAACAAATTTAAAAATAAGAATATAACCACTACAAAATTCAATTCAACTCGTTTGATATTGATTCTCTAAATTAATTCTTAGATAGTTAGTTTTTCATTGTTGAAAAAAAAAATAACGCAAAACATAGAAGAATATGAAAAAGTCAAGTGAAGATAACAGAAAAAGAGAATTTTGAAATATATGTAACATAATTTGCTATTATTGAAAAAGAAAATAACTCAGAGAAAACAAAACATATAAATAAATGTAATTATTATACAATAAACTTATAAAAAGTACATACATATCAATATGTATGTGATCCATCGTGGTTAAATCCTTTATTTTATATTTTTCTGTTAATGTCAATTTTCTATACATTTTTTTCGCTCTTCTTTCTTTCATTGTTTTTTCTCTCTCTTTATTCTGTAGCTATGAAACAAGTCCTTTCCCAGGATGGGCTGGGCCTTTAGGAGCTTGAGCCAAGTAAAAAACACTACCCTAATCGCTCTATAATGTCATTTTTATTGAGCTTGTTAGGACCCTCAAATTGCAATCAATTAGCATAAGGAAATTTAAAAAAAAAAATTGTGCTCAGATGGTTGCTGTGTGAGAGAAAATAAAAGTATACGAGGGAGTGAGTATATAATATTTTTTTTCTTAATTATGTTATAATTCTCTAATAAATCTAGAAATTTTTAGTTAAGTGTATGGTAAATTTGTAAGGTCTATTGAGTATTCAATAAATTTTTTTTTTTCAATTGAATTTTTCTTGTTAACTTTTTTTGTTAATTGAGTTAACAAAACGACGTGGTTATTATCTTATCATGACACTCTGTTGAGTTGTCACCACCACATGCCATCTTCTGATCTTATAATTTAAAATTATGATTTTGTTATTTGAATAAATTTAAAAATATATCATCATTTTATATTTCATAAAATTATAATAATTTTATTTTGAGAATTTTTTATAAACCTCTATCTTGGGATACACCGTTTATTAGATTTCGTATCAAGAAAAAAATGTTTTAGAAGTTGGAATTGAATTCCACTAAAACAAATGTTGTTAAGTGATGATACATACTTTAAGGGAACATTATTTCAAGAAAAAAAAAATTATTTTATCTGAAACATGAGAAAATATAATTATCATGTTTAATTTTTTAAAATAATATTTTCAAAAAATAATGATTTTTAAAATATATCTTTAGGTTAGTATCCAATTTAGTGATTATGAAAAACTGGTGGTACGACAGAAATAAAATTAAAATTTTTAGTCAAAATAAAAGTCTTAATACATAACAATAACAATATCATGTAATTGATAATTTTTTCAATTAAATTAAAACAATACTTTTTATATTTATAAAGTTTATACAATCTTTCTAAAACAATATTTCTATTTATCAAAATGGAATTTTGGTTTTCTGATAGAAAAACAAATCTTGCATCAAACTCGTGGACAATTATAATTTTATTATTTTAATTTAAAATTGTATAATTAAAAAATTATGATTTTATTATTTAAATAAAAATTAAAAATATATCATAATTTTATATATATCAAAATTATAAAATATATAAAATTATACAATTATACAATTATAAAATTATAAAATTATAAAATAATAAAATTTTAAAATAATAAAATAACATGTTGTGAAATTTGAACAAGGTGACAATGTTGATATCTCAAAGCAATAATCACAATTACTCAATAACAATATCATCCAGTTAAGAGAAGAAGTTAAACGAGAACTCATTTGAAAAAAAAAAAATTATTGAGTAAATAGACCTTAAAAATTTATCAGAACTCAAAATTTATTAGAAACTTAAAACATAATTAAACCATTTTTTTATGTTTAATAAATCATCTTCATTATAAATAAAAAATTTACTTTAAATTACATATATTTATTTTATTATATACTTTCGTTTCTAAATATATTTAAGTTATAATAAATTAATATTTAAAAAAGAATCAAACTAATAAAAAAAAGTATTTTTGTTGTAAAAGTATATGCTTGCTATTCTTTCAGTTAATATTTTTAATATATTTTACTCTCTTATTTTAATTTATCGTTTAGTGCCTTTTTTTTCTTAAGTTAATTCTAATTCTAATATATTTTATTTAATATTTGAAATTATTTAGACCAAATTAGCATAAGGTGCCAAACTGGTTTTGTACACAACTCTATATCTCAGTAATAAAGATTTTGTTATTACATACATCATAAAACCAACAATATTAACATATGATACAGAGTTTGCTAATCCGATCTTCACCGTTGCATACATCACAAATAGGATGATAATTTGAGACAGATCAAGCTGCTGACCCGCAGAAAATAAAAACGTGGGATATGTTATAACATTAATTAAACTCGCTACACCGCTTATAAAATTAAATATTTTTATTTTTCAACCTTCATATCATTTATTACATTATTCATATAATTTATTATATCATTCATTACATTCTTTCATATCATTTATTATATCATTCATTAGGTTGTTTCAGAAGGTTTTTTTTTTTTTTATTATTATTATATACTATGGAACACACAAGTACTGTTGCGCCTGTGTAGACAGCGCATGTGTATTCGCATTTTTTAATTTTTAAGAAAATTAAAATCAATAATAAATATATAATTTTTAAAATAGTTATTAAATGTAAAATTATAAAATAATAAGATATGTAAAAAGAAAATTTAAATGATGATTTAAGACAAAAAAGATTTATAGAAAAATGATTAAAAATAAATTATTTATAAAATAATTAATTTTTAAAATAACTAAGGGTAAAACGGGTATTATGAAATGTGGACACAAAAAGAGAAATTCCCTTTATTATTATAGATAAAATAATAATTTTAATTCTCTTATACTTTGTAAGATTTTGTGTTGTAAGGTTTGTGTTGTAAGATAATATGTTGTCATTCTATTTTAACTATAAATTGTTGTTAATATTATTTCTTTGATTAGTTAAATTAATTAAAATTATTTTGATAGAAAATAAATATCAATTATTATGTGAAAATAAAAAAAATTATTATTTTATTATTATAAATGTGAGTCAGTCTACGAATTCACGGATCAACCCGTAGAATAGAATAGGTCAGAAAAATAAATTTATTTTTGAACTATAGGTCGGGTCAGCCCAACCCACACTTTAAGAATCAAGGCGCATCGAACTGATCCGTTTCGTTTCGCCATTCCTAATTACAAAATCAACCATCTTTATTTTACTAAATCAATTTTCATTTTAAACATCCGGCTCAAAACATAATCAATATAAAACTTTCTGTATGAGTCCTAATAGTAACTTAAGTAATAGTTGACATATAAGAATTCTAACGATATAAAATATATGTTTGCGTCTATCAAATTGTTGTTAAACCTCGAATTAAAATACATCTTTCTATAATACATCTTTCTATAATACCTTATCACAAACTTGGACAACCTTATCACACAAATAAGAGGTTAAGACAAACAAACCGAAAAGCAAAAAACTTGTATTAGAAAAAAAAATATCACCAACAAATTCTCCTTCCAAACAGTGATAGAATTTGAGTCTCGTTGAGAAATCTAAATAAATAAAAGAAATGGAGTAAAAAACCATGGATCCATTGTTTGAAATGCTTAAATCATAAAGAAAAGCCTCACTTTCTTAGTAGCAACCTCAACACAACACCTTTAGGTGGATGCACTTTCTTAAGTGACTCTCGTCGTCGTATATATAAGAAATTATCAAGAATAAGTTTTTAAATACAAGGTAAACAAGAATTTAAGGTTAACCAATAAAAGAATGAAATAAGAAGAGAAGAAAATAGAAAAAAAAAGGCAAAGGAAATAAAATAAAGGGTAATGAAGCCTCAACAAGTAACTCTTCGACAAAGCATTACTAAAGACAAATACCATAATTTTGTAGAAATAAATTTTTGCCATAATTATAAAAGTAAGAAATTAAGTCTTACATAATAAAAAAATATTTACATTATTTCTATACACAATTATATATATGTGTCATCATGAATGATTTTATTCGTCTTTATGTATAAAACTTTTAAGATTGGTAATTTATTTTTAGATAAATTTAATTATAGAAAACACTTTTTAACGGTAGTAATTACGAAAGGAGGGGAATATCTTAAAACGAGTTAAGTTTTCTTTCACCATTTGGGCTGCTGCTCCTTGTGTGCGACTAATAACCATGGTAACGAAGGCAGTCCTAATGCTCGGTGATTATATTTTAATATTTTGATATTTTTAATAACCGTATTATAGTAACCCAATTAAAATAACCTAATTAAAAATATTTTAATGATTGATAACGACAAAACTTAAAACAGACAAAGAATATAAAATTTTGAAAGTCTTGGGCAACTAAAAGCATACTTTACCAAAATAAATATAATATAAATAATCTAAAACAGGAAACAAAAATATATACTCAGCCTAAACATAACATAAGTCAGATGAATCAAATTCTTCTGCAGCTCTCTCATATAGAGTGTTTGTTCCAGTTAATGATATGACTTGAATCTCTAAACATCTCAACATATTTCCAAACACGCCATTAGATATAGAACTGAGAAAAAGCCTAAGAAAAAAAAAGGGATTAATCACCCCAAGGCAGAAGGAATTACTGTGATATGCCTCAAAGGGTGTGTGATGTCTGTGCCCCCTGCATGCTGCACAAACTCAGCAGGTGAAAATGTGCTTCCATGGCAGACACAAACAATGCTAACCTCAGATTTGTTATATCTGTATAAGAACCCATGAACAGTTTTCCCATTGTTCCCTTTTGCTGACACATACGGCATTTGAGGGAGTAAAGAGGTGTGAGAGAGAGGCTTCGGAGGTTTTCCCAGCTCCCCTTTCGCCTCCATCAAGGGGCCTGAGTTTTCGTTCGACAAACACTTGTTCTCAACTGCCATTGTTGGAACCTCGTGGCTTGTGGGAGCTTCTTGCTTGATTTTCATATGCTCAGGTGAAGATGGGTTTGGTTTCGGTTGAGTTTCCTTTGCAATGTACTTTCTTTCCTGCGTGTTGTTGTTGTTGTTGATGTTTCCTTGTTTGGCTTTCATGGGGTGAGACGAAGCAGAAGCACTTTCTTCAGGTTGGGTTCCTATGCTTGTTTCCTTGGAACTGTTCAAATGGGGTTGCTCTGCCAAAGAATGAACTGAATGGCTGTGGCTGTGGCTATCACTGCTTCCCCCATCTGAGAAAACATGTTTGCAACAATCGTTAAAATGTATCCGATTAAACATCAAAATTACATGTTCATTCACACTTAAATTGTCAAACATTAAAATAACATACATCTAAAAATTCCTCTTCTTTTTCATGGCATTCGCCTTGTCTGTTTTTGAAACAAAAAAATGGAAACTTTTCCTATTCAAACAAATTCACAGACCCAACTTGAGTGAAGAGGATAAGGTTGATCTGCATTTTGTTCTAAAGATGTATGGGACCGTGATTCATTTATATATAATTTTTCAAAACAAAATTAAAATTCACCATAGATAGATGATCGATTTAATGTGCATGTGCAAACAACCCCAGATACCAAAAAATGCAACTCCATAACACTGCAACACGATTTTTCTTTCCTTGATTCGACCTTTGACAGCATCAAATGTTCAAACAACAGTTACTTTACACAGCTATCAAACTGAAATCAGTCAATGAATCATTTTTCTATCGTTACAGGTCCATGCATACTGTTACGGGCAGAAGAATAAACGTAGAAGAGCCAAAAAAAACTCAAATATTACATTAAAAATGGATAATTAATATAATTATTCACCTTCACGAGAAGAGCTTTGGTAATCCGAAACCGCAGAAGAGCTGCACTTAGAAGAGCCGTTAGACTTTGCCGTTTTCTTATCACAGCCGTTACCGCCGTCAACTCCGCCTGCATTCTTCTGGCTCCCGACCCAGCACGGTAACGGAAAGCCGTTATTCAACGGCAAGTACTGGACCGGGGCGAACTGGTGAACGCGGAAGGGTTCGGCGGTTCTCCACGGGGCAAAGGCGGTAACGGCGTTGTGGCATTCCGTTTTCTCCTTCTTAAAAGCCTGTTCCCACTCGGGTTCCGTCTCTCTGACGCGCTCCCTCTTCTGCTCTCGTTTCTTCTTGGCCTCCATTCTCCGCAGCGCTTGAATCTCACGCTTGTCGTGCGGGTCGACGGGGAGGCGCGTGAAGGAGTCGGGTTTGGAATCCGGTGGGGGCGTGTGCACGGTGTGCCTGCCGAAGGAGCCTCCAATGGAGAGCGCCAAATCGAGCTCTACCTCTTCAACTTCAACCATGGCTTGTGAGAAAGGTAATTCGAAATGGTTGTTTTCGTAATCGGTAACATGAGAAGAAGAGAGTGGTGGGCGAGGGATTCGCGATTTATTGGATTGGAAAAGAAACGGAAAATGAATTAATGTGATTAGGGGGGAAGGGAGGGACACGTGGCGGAAGAGGAGAAGGCAGGGGTGGCGGTTAGCGACACGTAACGGGAGCGTTAACGAAGGGTGCACCGCTAAATCCTTTCTTATCGAGGAACGGAGAATGAGAATCTGTTTAGCGAAGGTTCGGAGGGAGCCACGTGGCGTCCGATGAGGGGGGAGGAGAGGAGGGACAGGTGGCGGAGGGAGAGGGAGGCGCGAATCTCTAGCGGCGCGTTGCTTGAATCTCGAGGCGGGGGAGAGAGCGTGGTGCCGCTTGGGAAGGGAGGGACACGTGGCGGGAGGAGGTGAGGTGTTGAAGGGGGCACAGGGTGTGGGGTTTTGGTCGGGCGAAACGTGGAGGGTGGTGAAGTGAAGCGTGAAGAGTGGTTTTTAAGGTGATGGTGACGTTACGAGAACCCAGATTGATTGGGACTCGTTAAGGAAAGCGACACGTCGACGTTTCGGGAGGGAATTTCTCACGTACTGTTATTACTACACTACTCATCACATCATCATCATCATCATCAAACAAACCTACGTGTCACGTCACCATTCTTTTCCTCTTCCTGCTTCCCTTTTAACTTTTAAACCGTTACTTCCTTTTAAATTTTAATTATTTATCACTATTATTACAATATAAAAATGTAAAAACATTATTTATATTTATAATCAATTATGTTATGGATAATCTGCCTAATCCATTATGTCTTTCAATAATTGATTAAAGGTAAAATATTTCTTCTTGTTTTGTTTGCGGTTAAAATTCAAAAAAATGTTGTTTTCTAAATAGTTTTGTCTTATTTTGGGAAATTTTATTTTCCTTTCTATTATCAATTATTAAAAACATTAAAGACCTTGATATATAATATATAAGAAAATTAAATGTTTTTTAATATGGTTTATTTTGTATTGAAAGTGATATAAATGCATCACCCTTATATTTGGTAATGATAAAAATGAAAAGCAAAAAGTGTTGTTTGATATTCATAGTATATAGTCGATGAAAGGAATTACAGCAAAAATTTTCAAAGCACTCTATTAAAGTCACTTCATACTGTAGATAATTTAGAAAGAATAATAATAAATGTATACTTTTTTCTTCTTATTTCTCTTTTTTTTTTTATCAAATTATATATCTTTTCATTCTCTCTTTAAATATATGTCAAATATTAATTATTATTTTTTATGTACATGAATATTTTTTTCATTTTTAAATTCATTTTAAAATTAGACACATCATGTTACGACCCAATCCTATAAATAGAAGCATTTTGTTTGTACTTGTGCATGAAGAAAAGGCTTCAAATGGAAGGGAACATCCTATGGCCTATAACACCATCTTTGTTGTCTAAAATAACAAATATGGATTCAAAGTCATACAAGACTGATTCATCAAAAGTGTCCTTGTGATACATAAACAACAAGTGTTTGGCTAAAGGGTAGTTTGATACTTTTAAATTATTAAATTACGATATATTTTTTATTTTTTTATTTCGAAACAATCACTATTGCTTTAAATCACTTCATTTGGTCTCTTTAAATTCCTAATATAAAAAAAGATTATTTGTATTCTATTTATCTTCCTTTTCTTCATTTTCCATTCCTTCACTCTTCACTCCTAATGTAAACAAAAACTTAAAGCCATTTACTTTGTTCTGCTTTTGGTTGCTTTTATTTTTTTCTCAAAATAAGTCATTTTACTTAATTCGGACAACCATTTTAATTTTGTTATTAATATTTATTTTCACTAAAATTTAAAATTTCAATCACAAAAATGGTTAAATATATTTTTATGTTTTTAATGAAGATAATAAAAATGATAATGATCGCTAATATAATTTTTAATCTTTACTATGATGAAATAAATACAAGTTGATTATTTTTCATTAAACTTTTAATATTTTCTTTAAATAATTAGCTATCTAAGATAAAAAATGATAGAATGATACAAAGAGGACTTATATTTAAATAACTCAAATAAATAAAAATATATTTAACTTAATTATTAAAATTTGAAAAGAAAGATTATTTAAAAAGTGATGATGTGGGACAGGAGAGAGATGATTGAGGTGGAAAAGTAAGGAAAGAGACAAAGGAATGAAGGGAATGGGGTATGCATGTACGTTACGTGGTGCTTGCTCGGGCAATGTGAAGTAATGCATACCAACAAAGGTGGCAGATACGTGACACAGTGCCAGAGCTTTTCTAGCTGTCACTATTTCAACCTTCTCGACTTTCATTTCCTGGAAGTTATCAACAGCACATTCATTGTAAATTATTCTGTGTGTTACTATCATAAGTTTTGATTACTTTTCTTTATTTTAAAATGTTATATATAATTTTGGTAGAGATTATTTTTTTATATATATAAAAAAATTGTTTTTTCATTTTCCATACTTTTTAATCTTTTCAAATTAATAAAATTATATAAGTTTTTATTAAATATGTTTTTCTTCTTAACTTTGATTGAAAATTAGTTTCTCTTCAAAATTTTGACCAAAATTAGTATTTCAATTTTAAAATTATGTCAATTTAATTTGGTTTAATTAGTCGCAATGTATCTAGTTACGTTCCAATATATCTAAATGGTACTTGCTTTTAACTTTGCATCTATTTAGTACCCAAATTAATTAATTTGCATCAATGTGGTCCCTTTTCGTTGACTACGTTAAATAACATAACGTCTGATCGTGTTGACCAGTTAAGTGGGAAAAAAATTATTATGTGGCACGAGAGTGGTGTGTGATGTGGAACAGTGCTGCGTAATAGGAAATTGAAAAGTAAAAGGGGACGAATTGGGAACATAATTGGAAGGTTGTGTTCGAGTGAGGAGTGCTGTCGTGAAGTTAAGGTTCAATGAATTTTGGCGATTTCGTGCGTTGTGGACGAAATTGAAGCTGTAATTGACATCAAAGTGGCAGCTATTTGGGATTTCAGGTGTGCAAACCATTTTAATTTGTCGTTGATTGAATTATTTGTTTTTGGGATGGTGGGGTTTAGGGTTAGTGGTTGAATGTTGTGCTTGGATTAATTTAATTGTTTTATGCGGTGCTGTTGTAATTTTTTATGATTTCTTTGACGGTGGTTGTCCTTTTTTATGATTCCGTTGACGGTGGTGGTCCATGAAGTGTGTTTGTGGGCACGAAAAATGGTCCCCCATTATGCTTTTGTCTATTTTCATGCTTTTGTTGGTGTTATAGTGGTATGAAAAATGTAATTTGTGTTTCTTTGTTTGAGTAAAATGGTATTTCGCAGGGTAGTATTTATATGTTATTGTCGGTATGGACGACCATTTCGAAGTTGTTTTTCATCATGGTGGGAGGTTTGAGAGCAATGGGTCACTGCAATATGTTGGACAATTAAGTATTTTGGCATGTGACCTAGATAGATGGAGGTATTTCGAGATTTTGGGTATTTTGAAGGAGATAGGTTATGCAAATGTGAAGGAGATGTGGTATGCAGTGGGTGGAGGATCTGTTTTGGAGGGTAGATTAGAGTTGTTGTTTGATGACCGAGGGGCATGTCATATGGTGAATATTGCCACTCTTAATGGTCAAGTACACTTGTATGTGGTTCACAAAGTAGATGAAGCTGAGGTAGTGAATCTGTTAGAATATCATCCTGTTGTGGAAGAGGGTGATGTTTAGGGTCATTCTGGGGGTAATCCTGAGGGTGATGTGAAGGGGGTGTCCAGGTTCAAAATGAGGATGATGGAGGTGAGGTTGATGAGGGTGTACAGGTTCAAAGTGAGGATGATGAAGGTGAGGTTGATGGGGCTGTACATACAACAAATGAGGAACATGGAGGTGAGGTTGATGGGCCTGTAGAAATTGAAATTAAGGAACATGGAGGTGAGGTTGATGATGGCTGTAGAAATTGAAATTGATGAAGGTGTACAAAATGAAGAAGAAAAAGATGAAGGTGAGGTTGATGGGCGGGTGGAAGTTGAAAATGAGGAAGATGGATGTCGGGTTCATGTTGAAAATGCGAATGAAGAAGATGTAGATAAGGATGATGTAAATAGTTGTAGTGATTCCATAGGGGATAGTGTCGCAACCGGAATCGCGACGGGATGACGAACCAAAAAACAAAACGTTTGAAAAAGAGATTTGGAGTCGCCACCATAGTTATTATGGAAAACTATGGAAAACCATAAAGATAAGACAAGTCTGTGAAAAACTAGATTTCGGATCCGGGAGTCGGTTACGCGTAGGGAAGGTGTTAGCACCCTATAACGCCCGCCCGAGGGCGGTACCTTTAATTAAATATGCAAAGTTGATGTGATTTTCAAAATGTTAATTTTCCCCCAAAAACAGTGAAACAATAATATTAAAAAGAAAAAATTTTTTTTCAATTTTTTGGGCCCGACAAGGATTGACCTTGGTCCTACGTATTCTCATTCAAAATGAGAAATCAGGGTTACGTAGTTCTTTAAGAGAAACGATTTGGAAAATAATTGAGAAAATGATTTGATATTTTAGAGGTGAACCTGACAAGGATTGGCCTTGCTCCTACATATCTCACGGTGTAGAATCAAGAGAAACGATTTGGAAAACAATTGAGAAAATGATTTGATATTTTAGAGGTGAACCTGACAAGGATTGGCCTTACTCCTACGTATCTCACGGTATAGAATCAAGGATCACGTAGTTCTTAAAAGGATATTTGTTAAAAAAAAGTTGATGTTTTTATATTTTGAATTTTTTATATTATTATTTTTTTGGTATTTTTAAATTACTTGAAAATATGTGTCACGCGACGCGAACGGCCGAACAGACACTAAAAGTGAAAGATGTTTTTTTCAGAAAATAAGTGTCACACGGTGCGAGCGACCGGACAGACACAATGAAGTGAAAGAGAACGTTTCTATTATTTTTTTTGATCTTTTATATTTTTTTTTGCAAATTTTTTATAATTTTCAAATATATTTGTTTTTTTAATAAGAATAAATAAATAAAAGGAAGATAAATAAATAAAAGGATGAAATTATTTAAAAAGGGTGGTACATGAATAATATGGGAGGTGCATGAAGTTAATCAAGAAGTTAATCTAGTGCGTACAGTAAAAAAAGGTGTGACAAGTGAAATATAAAACATGCCCAAAAATACAATAGAACAATCAAAGGGGGTGGGATCAGTAAACATGGTGGTGCGGATTAGTAAACATAGTGGGTGTAAAGTTATAAGAAATTGGAGGTGCGAGAAGAAAAGAGATGAGAAGCATAGAGGCATATGAGATAAAAAAAACAGGGGTGCATGTGGTAATGGAGGGGTGTTCTAAGCAAACACAAAATGGAGGTGCAGGGATTAAAAACAGGGTGTACACGAAGAAAAGAAAGGATGCAACATAACATAGCATACGGGGGGTGTATGACGTAAAAACAGGGGTACGTGTAGTACGGGTGTATGGAAAAAAACAAATGGCAGGCCCTTTCTTTCATTCTCTCAAAGGAAAAAACGAAACCCTAATTAAGGGTAAAGCTCTCCTTCACGCACGCACGGCAGCTCTTCTTCCCATCCGCACACCACACTGTCCACGCCGCCACCGTACGCCCCACCACCGCGACCTCCACCGGAGGCTTCATCGGCGACGCCATCACCTTTCACCCCACTTCTCGCGCGAAAACACTGCTGCATCTGCGTCTCCTCCTTCTTCTTCGACGCGCGTGAGACAGGGGCTGCGCTGATCCCCCTTCATGGCCTCGAAGTCCCGCCTGTTGGAGACCGCCGTCAACGGTTCCAGCCGCCGCTGACGTCCACGCCAGCGCCCCCTCGCCCCCCATCCTCTTCCGCACGAAGAGAGGTACGCGGAGACTCCACAGCTCGTCACCACCGTGCCAGCCACCATGATTGGGTCTGCAACCATCACGCGACCGCGTTTCTCCGTTCATGGCTCCGAACCGCCGGCGGCCTAGCCGCCGGTGAGGGTTTCTACTCCTCTGTTTATCTATGGGCTATGATTGGACTTGGCTGATTGGGGAAAATGAAATAGGGATATTTGGCACTGAAATGGGGGTCATGGGATAGGTTCTGGTTCTCTGGTTCTTTGCTCTTTTATTTTGGGTTGTTCGTGCAGATTTGAGATGAAGACGGTGATGGGTATGCGTGGTAATGGAGGAAAATGGTTTGCGGCAGCTGGATGGAGAATGAGCGTTTTGGTGTGTTGATGATGGTGTAGGAAACCGTGGCTGTGGGAATTCGGTTGGGGCTTGAACGGTGACAGGAATGTAGTGCTCATACAGTAACGGAGTAAATGTGGAATATGTTTTCTATCACTCAACCCACACTAACCCACA